>ERZ857998.78-NODE-78-length-146171-cov-22.149087_pt1 | contig 146171 bp, 149 predicted proteins | sample MGYA00519954_ERZ857998 | MGnify/ENA primary metagenome ERZ857998 (study PRJEB31778, sample SAMEA3449424) | human gut metagenome | biome: human gut; feature: human-associated habitat; material: faeces | place: United Kingdom | collected 2010/2012 ...
ATTCTACCATAGAAGGCTCTTTTTTTCAATTGTCCGTTTTTTACGGACTTGTGCATAAATGCCACTTTGTCGCGCTTATATCAATTCTTGAGACTGAATACTGTTAAAAAAGCAAAAAATCGGCGGATTTTCCGCTGATTTTTTGCTTAATCTTTATTATTTGTTTTTATAATAATCTTTATCGTCGCACAAACGTTTTCTGTATTCACGGTGCATGAATATCCATGTAACAAGCGCACCGACAACGGCGCCGCCGAGACAATATGCTATCCACATATAGTCATTTTTTGCGGTCGTCTGTCCGTTCTGCACAGAAGAATCAATATCGCTAATTTCCATTGCTCTCAATCTTGTCCAAAGTTCATCCATTTTCTGATTGGCTTCGGTTGAAAGAGCGTTAAACGTTCTGCCGTTTTTGAGAACTTCTTCGGAAGGATATACGACGGGGCTGTTAGCCCATTCCTCATCAAGATATTCTTTTGCGCCGTCAACGGGAGTTGCATACCCTATCGCATCGGCATTTCTGCCTGCAATTTCGGGGTCGCACATAAAGTTTATAAACTCTTCGGCTTCCGTTTTGTTCTTTGCGCCTTTCGGAATGCACATCGCATCGACAAAGTAGTTGAAGCCCTCATCGGGAAAACAGAACGCAAGATCGGGATTTGTTTCGCTCATCGTCATATAGTCGCCTGCATAATACGGCGCTATCCACGCTTCGCCGCTCTCCAAAAGGTCAAATATCTGATCCATTACATAACTTTGCAGAACGGGTTTCTGTTCGAGAAGAAGTTTGTAGCACTCTTCAAATTCCGCAGGCTCTTCGGTGTTCAGATCGTAACCGAGACGGAGTTCGGCAATACCGAATGCATCACGCGCATTATCAAACATCAGCGTGTAACCCGCATAATCGGGATCCAACAAAGACTCCCAACTTGTGATTTCTTTTGTCACATACTTTGTGTTGTAGATTATGCCGACCGTGCCGAATGTGTACGGAACGGAATATTCGTTGTTCGGGTCATAATCAAGGTTTTTGTAAGCGTCGGGAATATTCGCATAATTCGGAACGTTGTCGAAGTTTATCTTTTCGAGCATATCGTTCGCGATAAGACGCCCTATCATATAGTCGGACGGAATTATAACGTCATAGTTCGAGCCGCCCATTTCGAGTTTTGTCCAAAGCGTCTCATTGCTGTCGTACGTTATGTAATTGACTTTTATACCTGTCTTTGCTTCAAATTCGGCTATAACATCAATGGTGTCATCTTCACCCGTTCCGATATACTGTCCCCAGTTATAAACGGTAACGGTTCTCTGTGCAGCGGGAGTCACAACCGAAAAGATTGCGATAAGCGTACACAGAACAAAAAAGAATGAAACGATTTTTTTCAATTTCTTATGTCCTCCCGTATAATGCCGCCTTCTTTTTATCGCGGCGAATATCTGCAATATTCATAACCAAAAGCAGAATAAGAATTATCAAGAACATCAGCGTAAACAACGCGTATATCGTCGGCGACATCGGTTTTTTCGTGTAGTTGTATATTTCCACGGGGAGCGTCGTAAACGTCGAACCCGATACGAAATAACTGATAACAAAGTCGTCAAGCGACAGCGTAAACGCCATAACAAAACCCGAAACAACACCGGGCATTATCTCCGGAAGCGTTATCTTTCGAAAAGCCTGCGCAGGCGTACAACCGAGGTCGAGAGCCGCGTCTATCATGGTTCTGTCCATGCTGCGAAGTTTGGGCATGACGGACAGAATAACATACGGCAGATTGAACGTAACGTGTGCGATAAACAGCGTTCCGAAGCCGAGAACGTCATCTATTTTGAGCCATGTTCCGATAAATACGAAAAGCAGCGCAAGCGAAACGCCCGTTACGATTTCGGGATTCGACATCGGGATATTTGTTACGGACATAACAAGATTGCGAGTGCGTTTTTTCATCTTGCTTATGCCGAGCGCCGCAGTCGTGCCGAGCAAAGTGGCGACGACGCTTGAAGCAACGGCAAGGATAAGGGTGTTCAGCAAAAGTCCCATCAGGTTGGAGTTTGTAAACAGTTCCTTATACCATTGAAAAGTAAATCCGTCAATCATAACGGTGCTTTTCGATGTGTTGAACGAAAGAGCGACAAGCACAAATATCGGTGCATAAAGCAGGATAAAAATAATAGCGGTAAATATTTTTCCGAAAACTTTCACAGCACTATCTCCTCCCCATCATCACCGGAGAATTTGCGCATTATTGCCATACATACGAAGATAAGAACAAGAAGTCCGAGAGCCATTGCGGCACCCATATACGGGTTGTACGCCTGTTTGAACTGCTGTTCGATTATATCTCCTATCATGACGTCGGAAATCCCGCCGAGTTTTTTTGAGATATAGAACGTGCTGACCGCGGGAACGAAAACCATCGTCACACCCGATATAACTCCGGGAACGGACAGCGGGAACACCACTCTGCGAAAACGCTGAAATCTGTTTGCGCCGAGGTCTTCCGCCGCTTCGAGAATGTTTTTGTCCATTTTCGAAAGTGAATTGTAAAGGGGCATTATCATATACGGAAGATAAATGTATACCATTCCGATGATAACTGCGGGGGTGTTTCTTATAAGCGAAAGTTTTTCAAGTCCTATCATGTCGATAAAACTGTTTATCAAACCGTTGTTCGACATCAGCGAAACAAGCGCTATCGTTCGAAGCAGGAAACTCATAAACATCGGAAGCATAACGAGCATGACCAATATTTTTTGAGTTCTCTCTCCCGCTTTCGATATGAAATACGCCGTGGGATAGCCTATCAGCAAACTGATAAACGCCGCCAAAGCCCCCATCCATATCGAAGAAAGAAAAGTCGGGATATATTCTTTGAGATTTACGATATTTGAAAACGTAAACTCACCGTTCGCATTGGTAAAAGCGTAAAATACAACGATTATCAGAGGCGCAACGATAAAGAGAAACATCCATATTATATAAGGAAGAGCGACAAGTTTGTTTTTCATCACAAATCCTCCGCCGCCTGCTCACGTTCAAGTTCCTCCGCGGCTTCTTCCTCATCGACAATCTCGCTGAGTTCGTCATATTCTTCACTGTACGAACTGTAATCGCCGAACGAGCCCGAATACTCGGATTTTTTCATAACATGAATAAGATCGGGAGCAAGTTCAATTCCTATATTTTCGCCGACGCCGTGAAATTCGGTCGTCTGTATAAGCCATTTGAAATTCTTTATATCTACGATTATTTCGTAATGAACGCCCTTGAAAACAACATTTGTGACCGTGCCCGAAAGGTGGCTTTGGTCGGAAGCAACGACCTTTATATCCTCGGGACGGATAACAACGTCAACGGGTTCGTTTTTGGCAAAGCCCTTGTCGGAGCAGGTATATTTGTGTCCCGCAACAAGAACGCTGTAATCTTCAAGCATAACGCCGTCAAGGATATTGCTTTCGCCGATGAAGTCCGCAACAAATGCGTTGGCGGGTTCGTTGTAAATATCAAGCGGCGTGCCTATTTGCTGAATAACGCCCTCGTCCATAACAACGACCGTATCGGACATCGAAAGTGCTTCTTCCTGGTCGTGCGTAACATAAACGAACGTGATGTTCGACTGTTTCTGAATACGCTTCAATTCGTTCTGCATATCTTTGCGCAGTTTCAGGTCAAGTGCCGCAAGAGGTTCGTCAAGAAGAAGCACACGCGGATTGTTCACAAGCGCGCGGGCAATCGCAACTCTCTGCTGCTGACCGCCGGAAAGATTTCCGACTTTTCTGGAAGCATAGCCTTTGAGATTCACGAGTTCGAGCATATCGAAGACTTTTTTGCGAATCTCCGCATCGGGCATTTTTTTCAAACGAAGTCCGAACGCGATATTCTCAAACACGTTCAGGTGCGGAAAGAGGGCGTATCGCTGAAAAACAGTGTTCACCTGCCGCTTATACGGAGGTATATCGTTGATACGTTTTCCGTCGAAGTACAAATTTCCGCTGTCAGGTTCAATAAAGCCCGCAATAATTCTCAGGGTTGTGGTCTTTCCGCAACCGCTGGGTCCGAGCAAGGTCACAAATTCTTTGTCTTTGATCGAAAGACTCAAATTATCAAGGACCTTTTCCCCATCAAAAGCAACCGAAACATTTTCAAGTTGAATGATGTTTTCAGACATCCTTTTATCTCCCTTCAAGATAAAAAAAATTATTGTATCGCGAAGGGGTCTCCGAAATACAATAATATAATAGCACAAAAAATCTAATTGTCAAGGGATTTTTATGTAAAATTCGACTTTAATCGCAAAATTTCAATCGTGGCTTTGATTTTTCTCCGAAATACTCTGTTTTTCTCCGAATTACTCTGTATTTTGCGGTCAATTATGCAATCATACAAAATTTTCACTTCAAGAAAGACAGTTTTTGTACAATTTCCCATTCATCGAAAAAAGCCGCTGTTTTCAACGTTTTTCCGCGCAGATATGAGAGGCTTCCCGCATCGGTCGGAAAATCAAAAGTCAATTCACAGGAACTGAGTGCCTGATATTTGAAAGGAAAGCCTTTATTTGCCGCCGCAGTGCCGTATTTGGTGTCCCCGAGAAGAGGATGACCGAGAAACGCCATGTGCGCCCTTATCTGATGAGTCCGTCCCGTCAACAGCCCCACGCGAAGCAAGCTGATATTCCCGTCGGTCGCAACAACCTCATACGAGGTTGAAATATTCTTGAAACCATCGGCATTTTTCGGAAGAGTTCCGACAACGGTAACGGTATTTGTTTCCGAGTTCTTTTTCAAAAAAGCGTGTATGACCGCTTTTTCGGGTTCGGGCTTACCGAAAACAAGGCACTTGTAAAACTTGGATATTTCTCTTTTCTTTATCTTATCGTTCATTATGCGAAGAGATTCCGCATTTTTGGCGGCAATCACAAGCCCCTGCGTGTTTTTGTCTATGCGGTTGCAAAGCGCGGGAACAAACGAATTTTCCTTTTCGGGCGAATACTCCCTTTTTCCGATAAGATATGCGATAATATGATTCGAAAGAGTGTTAAAATTCTCTTCCGCATCGGGCTGGCATATCAAGCCTGCGGGTTTATCGACTACGAGAATGTTCTCGTCCTCGTAAACGACTTTGAACGATACTCTTATTTTTGAATAATCGACTTTGTCCCTGCCGTTTTCAAAGTATTCGTCGCTTATAAAAAACCGCAGTTCATCGCCCTCACGCAAAACGGTCTGCGCCGCGGCATGAACGCCGTTGACGCGAACGCATTTCTTGCGAAGGTATTTGTATATCATAGACTGCGGCATTGACGGAAAGGCTTTCGACATATACTTGTCAAGCCTTTGTCCGCCGTCGTTTTTGCCGAGAATAACCGTCCTCATCGCGTTATGCGTGAATAAGCGCCGCGCCGATTATACCCGCGTCATTGCCGAGTTTTGCGATTTCGATATGCTGTTCGGGGTTAAGACTTCCGCCGTATGCGTACTTATTTATAAAGTTCTTGATGGGAACAAGCAGCGTGTCGCCCTCTTTGCAGATTCCGCCGCCGATGATAAGCGTTTCGGGGCGGAAAACATTGACGATATCGACAAGTCCCTCCGCAATATATTCTATGTATCTGTCGCAAACATCTTTTGCAGCAGCATCGCCCGTGCGCATTGCATCAAACGCGGTTCTGCCGTTTACTTCATCCATAGGCGTTTCATTCATTTTTGATTCGGGGTGCGCTTTCATAGCTTCTTTCGTCTGACGGATAAGAGCCGTAACGGAAGCATACGCTTCCCAGCAACCGTTTCTGCCGCAGGAACAATGTTCGCCGTCTTTGACAATGCAGACGTGTCCCATTTCCGCACCTGCGGAATTTTGTCCCTCATAAATTTTGCCGTCGATGATAATACCGCCGCCGACACCCGTTCCGAGGGTTATCATAACCGCGTTCTTCACGCCTTTTGCCGCACCGGATATTGTTTCTCCGAGCGCCGCCACATTGGCATCGTTGCCGAGATATACGGGCTTGTTTATATGCTGCTGCATAAGTTTGCGAAGAGGTACGTCCGTGCCGTTTTTGAAGTTGTTGGCATAGACAAGTCTGCCGTTTTCCGTGTCAAGATTTCCGGGGCAGCCTATACCTATCGAAACGATGTCGTTTTCCGTCATTCCCTGTTCCGCAAGCAAATCAAGTATGCAATTTGCCATATCCGCAACAATTTCGTCAAACGGGCGGTCAGCCAGCGTTTTAACGGACTTTTTTGCAAGAATTTTTCCCTCTTTGTCAACTATGCCGACGGCTATGTTCGTGCCGCCGAGATCGACGCCTATATAATACATTTCAGATACTTCCTTTTCGGATTGAATTATACGGTCATTTTATCATAATTGTATAAAAATGTCAAGGGACTTGAAATCCCGACACGACTGTGTTATAATTGTTTCAAAGGAGTTCGTTACAATGGCAAAAACAAAGACAGTTTACATTTGTTCCGAGTGCGGAGCCGAATCCGCAAAATGGTCGGGACAATGTCAGAATTGCGGCGCATGGAACACTTTGACGGAAGAAATATCCGCTCCCGTCGAAGTATCGAAAAAAATCGAGAAGAAAGAAAAAGCGCCCGCAAAGAGCCTGAAATTATCGCAAATAGGAAAAGAAAGCGAACAAAGAACCGACACGGGAATTTCGGAATTGAACAGAGTTCTCGGCGGCGGCATAGTCAAAGGTTCTGTCGTTCTCGTCAGCGGTGAACCCGGTATAGGAAAATCGACGATACTTTTGCAGATGTGTGCAAATCTCGACATGGATATTTTGTATGTCGCGGGCGAAGAATCACCCGGGCAAATAAAACTTCGTGCAAGCCGTCTGGGTGTGACAACGGACAGACTTTCCATACTTTCCGAAACTGATATCGGTACTGTTTGTTCGACGGTTCTTGCCGAAAAACCGGGGATTGTCATCGTCGATTCCATTCAAACGATGTCCCGAGACGATATGCAGTCCTCGCCAGGTTCCGTCCCGCAGGTGCGCGAATGCACAAATCTGCTTATGCACCTCGCAAAGGACAGCGATATTCCCGTTTTCATAGTCGGACACGTCAATAAAGAGGGTTCTATCGCAGGACCGAAAGTTATGGAACACATGGTTGACGCAGTTCTCTATTTCGAGGGAGAAAGAACGCTTGACTGCCGCATTCTGCGCGCGATAAAAAACAGATACGGTTCGACAAACGAAGTCGGCGTTTTTGAAATGACAAACGAGGGGCTGACGGAAGTCAGAAACCCGTCCACGATATTCTTACAGGGCAAGCCCACAAATGTTTCGGGCATAGCCACCACCTGCGTTCTCGAAGGCTCACGCCCGATATGCGCGGAGGTTCAGGCTCTTGTTGCGCCGACACCGTTCCCGTCTCCGAGACGTGTCGCGACAGGTTTTGATTACAGCCGCCTTAATCTGCTGATTGCCGTGCTTGAAAAACGCTGCGGAATGTTTTTCGGAACAAGCGACGTTTACTGCAACGTTATCGGAGGTTTGAAGCTTGACGAACCCGCCGCAGATCTTGCGGTTGCCTGCGCCGTTGCTTCCGCGCTGAAAGATTTTATTATTCCCGACGATACGGCGCTTATCGGAGAGATAGGACTTGCGGGAGAAATCAGAGCGGTCTCGGGTATAGAGAAACGCATATCCGAAGCGGAAAAACTCGGTTTCAAAAGATGTATCGTTCCCGCAAGAAACAAACTTTCGCATATAAAAACAAACGCAGAACTTATACCTGTGTACTCGATAAAAGACACTTTCAACAAAATATAGGAGATGCTGAAAAATGACACTTAATACCACAGTTTCGATTGAAGAGTTTGAAAAGCGTTTTTCCGAAAAAGTCGGCAAAAAAGCGACTGAAACAAATTCTTTCTACGGCAAGATAGGCGACGGATTTTTCACGCTCAAAAACGCCGACAGAAGCGATTCCGTGATAAAAGGAACGTACGCCGCCGACGAAAACGGAAATTGCAGACTGGAATACCGTCACACAAAACCATGCTCGGACAAAGTTTTTTGGTTCATCTATATGGCTTTGACGGGCTTTTTCATGCTTGCATTGCTCAAAGATTACCCGCTTTACAGCCTTATTGCTTTCATACTGCTCGTTTTCGGCGCGGTATGCTTCATGATTCGTCCGCGCAGATTCGAAAAACTCATGGCACAGGCGCTCTCCGATATTTCAAAAGGAGAAACGCCCGTTATGCCCGCACCGAACAAGGCTGATACAAAAGATGATAAAAAAGAAGTAACAGAAGACTCCGACGGGGCAAAAACATCGGAAGCCGAACATACAGAAGACTGAATATAAAAGGGGATGTAAAAAAAGCCCAGACCGCAAAAAATGCTGAAAAATACAAAAAAAAAGCAATGGTCTAAAAGATAAACAAAACGACTCAAAACAGCAATTTTTGCGTTTTTTCCATAAAATAAGATTTTAATACGCCTTTTTTGCTACGGGCGAATCTCACCTCTCGACGTACCCTATGTACGCCTTCGGGTTCGATTCACCCATTCTGAACATTTTTTCCTATCCCCAAAGGGGCTGTAAAAAAACTTGCGTTTTTTTACAGCCCCTTTACGACTTAAAGTTTTTCAATCACATAATCCGCAAATTCTTTGCAGGTAGCGCCGCTGCGGTCGCCCGTAACAACAATGCGTTTTTCGGTTTCGTTGCAAACAGTAAGCGCATCGGCAAGACGCTTAGCCTTTTCGGAAAGTCCGCAATGCGAAAGCATCATTTCCGCCGCCTTGAAAATCGAAGACGGGTTCGCATAATCGCCTATACCCTCTTCAATCATTCTCGGCGCAGAGCCATGAATGGCTTCGAACATCGAATATCTGTCGCCCATATTTGCGCTGCCCGCAGTGCCTACGCCGCCCTGTATCTGTGCCGCTTCATCGGTGATGATATCGCCGTAAAGGTTGGGAAGCACAAAGACTTTGAACTTCGAACGAATGCTTTCATTGACGAGATTTGCCGCCATGATGTCAATGTACCAGTCCTCTGTCTCTATTTCGGGATAGTCCGCCGCAACCTCATGGCAGATTCGGGAGAAATTACCGTCGGTCTTTTTCATGATGTTTGCCTTTGTGACTATCGCAACATTGTTCTTACCCTCTCTGCGGGCAAATTCAAAAGCCGCACGCGCTATTCTGCGTGTTCCGAGGTCGGTTGTGACCTTGAAATCCATCGCAAGTTTGCCGGGAATTTCAATACCGCTGCTGCCGAGAACATATTCACCCTCTGTGTTTTCACGGTAGAATGTCCAATCAATACCCTTTTCAGGAACTGAAACGGGACGCACGTTTGCATAAAGGTCAAGTTCGCGGCGAAGCGTTACGTTGGCACTTTCCATCGTACCGCCTTTCGGGGTCGTTGTGGGACCTTTCAGAAGAACGTCGCATTTTTTGATCTCCGCAAGCGTTTCTTCGGGAACGGACTGGCCGAGCGCAAGTCTGTTTTCTATTGTAAGACCGCCTATTTCACGGATTTCGACACGACCCGTCGCTATCTCGTCTTTAAGAAGAATATCAAGAACGCGCTTTGCCTGTTCAACGATTATCGGACCTATGCCGTCGCCGCCGATAACTCCGATAACTATCTTTTCTTTTTTGGAAAGGTCAGCCGCTTGTGTGCCCTTTTCCATATCTTCAACTCTTGCAAGTTGCTTGCGCAAAAGAGTCTCGTAATGCTCAACCGCCGCTTTTATCTGATTTTCAATCATTTTCCCTGCTCCTTTGTGTATGCAAGCAGACCGCCCGCTTTGAGAATGTCTTTCTGTCTTTCGGTGAACGAACAGGACAGTTCAAAACTCTCGCCCGTCGTTTCGTCTTTCATCATGATAACGCCTTTATCCATGCCCGAATGAACGTCGGAGAATGTGAGCGTGTCATTCATTTTCAGTTTGTCGTAATCTTCGGGGTTCTTGAATGTAAGCGGGAGAATTCCGACGTTTATCAGGTTTGCAACATGGATTCTCGCAAAACTCTTTGCCACAACAGCGCGAACGCCGAGATAAAGCGGAACAAGCGCTGCGTGTTCACGGCTTGAACCCTGACCGTAGTTTGAACCGCCGACGATAACGGAACGTCCCGCGGCTTTTGCTCTCTCGGGGAACGTTTCGTCGCATACCGCAAAGCAGAACTGCGAAAGGTGCGGAATATTGGAACGGTAAGGCAGAATCTTTGCGCCCGCGGGCATTATGTGGTCGGTGGTGATGTTATCTCCGACTTTGAGAATGAGCGGGGCAGTAAGAGTGTTTTCCTGCGGGAACGTATCGGGAAATTTCTTTATATTCGGACCGCGAAGCACTTCAAGTGTTTTTGCGGTTTCTTCATCTGCTGGAGGAATCACGGCGGAATCGTCTATTCTGAACGCAGCAGGCATCTTTATTTCGGGCATTTTTCCGAGAAGACGCGGGTCCGTTATCTCCCCTGTCAGAGCCGCCGCAACTGCGGTTTCGGGCGAAACGAGATAAACTTTTCCGTCTTTGGTGCCGCTTCTGCCCTCAAAGTTTCTGTTGAACGTTCTCAGGCTGACGCCCGCGCTGTTCGGAGAAAATCCCATACCTATGCACGGACCGCAAGCACATTCGAGAAGTCTTGCACCCGCAGAGATAATATCCGTCAATGCGCCGCAATCGGCAAGCATCGCAAGCACCTGTTTTGAACCGGGAGAAATGGAAAGGCTGACTGTCGGGTCGATAACCTTGCCCTTCAGAAGTGCCGCAACTTTAAGCATATCGAGAAGCGACGAGTTTGTGCATGAGCCGATACATACCTGATCGACTTTTGTTCCTTTAAGGCTCTCGACAGTTACAACGTTGTCGGGTGAATGCGGACAGGCAATAAGCGGTTTGAGCGTCGAAAGATCTATTTTTATAACAGCATCGTATTCGGCATCGGGGTCGGAGGCAAGAGGCTTCCAATCCTCGCCCCTGCCCTCCGCTTCAAGGAACGCTTTCGTAATTTCGTCGGACGGGAATATCGACGTTGTTGCGCCGAGTTCCGTGCCCATATTCGTTATCGTTGCTCTTTCGGGAACGGACAGCGTTTTTATTCCCTCGCCGCCCCATTCGATAATGGCGCCCACGCCGCCTTTAACTGAAAGAATACGCAAGATTTCAAGGCTCACGTCTTTTGCCGTAACAAAATCCCGCAATTTGCCCGTAAGTTCCACTTTATACATTTTGGGCATTGTTATGTAATATGCACCGCCGCCCATTGCGACCGCAACGTCAAGTCCGCCCGCACCGAAAGCAAGCATACCTATGCCGCCGCCCGTCGGAGTGTGGCTGTCGGAGCCGATAAGCGTTTTGCCGGGTTTGCCGAACCGTTCAAGATGGACTTGATGGCAAATTCCGTTACCCGGTCTTGAAAAATAAAGTCCGTGTTTTTTTGCAACGGATTGAATATACCTGTGGTCGTCGGCATTTTCAAAACCCGATTGCAGAGTGTTGTGGTCGATATATGCAACAGACTTCTCGGTTCTCACTCTGGGAATACCCATGGACTCAAATTCGAGATATGCCATGGTTCCCGTTGCGTCCTGCGTCAGGGTCTGATCTATACGGAGAGCAACCTCGCTGCCGACTGTCATATCTCCGGATACAAGGTGATCTTTAATTATCTTCTGCGCTATCGTCAATCCCATTTTATTTATTCTCCTCTTTGAACAAACGATCTCTTGCGTTTTCTATATGTTTTAATGCCGCCTTTTCCGCCGCTTCGGGGTCGCCCGCCGCAATCGCTTCGAAAATGGCTTTGTGTTCTTCAAACGACTGTTCCGCGTTATCCGTCCTCGCAACGGAAGCTTTTCTGTATTTTACGCCTTTTTTATGAAGAGGTTCAAGCGTGTAATACAGATTCTGACTTTTGGAGCAAAGATACATTTCGGCATGAAAATCCGTATCGAAGTTTTTAATATTGTCCGCGTCGTGCTTTTGCGTATAAAACTCCTGAAGTTCAAGAATTTTACGAAGTTTCTCAACGTCTTCTTCCGTTCGGTTCTGCGCCGCCTTATATGCCGCAAAGCCTTCAAGCCGCATACGAATGTCGTACATATCGCGCATATCATCCTTATTTATACCTACAACGCTTGCGCCGCGTGTCGTTTCAATTATTATATGCTCCTGCGCAAGGCGGCGAAGCGCTTCGCGGATGGGCGTTCTGCTGACGCCGAGTTTTTCGGAAAGTTTCGCTTCCGTCAAAATCTCGCCGCGTTCATACTCTCCTGCAAGAATGTCACGTTCGAGTTGCTCGAAAATCTGATCCGCAATGGAAACCGTTTTATGTTCGGTCATCATTTCTGTTCTTCCTCCTCGCTGAATTCTTTGAATTTCGCTTCAAGTTCCTTGTTGGAAAGCGTTGTGGATCTGCCGTCTTCATATTCTTTGTCAACCCACTCTTTCATCTTCTGAACAACGGGGTCGTGCTTATCCACTTTTTTGTCGTCGGGCAGTCTGTAATGCGAATTTATCCAATATGCGATACCCGCAAGTCCCGACGTCTTCGAAACAACAACAGCCGCAGGACGGTTCAGTATTTTTCCCGTATCGAAAATATTGTAGATCTCTTCGTCTTTAAGTATTCCGTCGGCGTGAATGCCTGCACGGGTAACGTTGAAGTTTTCTCCGACAAACGGCGTCATCGGCGGAATTTTGTAGCCGATATCCTTTTCGAAAAATTCCGCAATCTCGGTTATAACGGAAGTGTCCATTCCGTCAAGCGAACCGCGGAGGGACGCATATTCCATAACCATCGCTTCAAGCGGAATATTGCCCGTTCTTTCGCCTATGCCGAGCAACGAGCAGTTGACGGCACACGCCCCGTAAAGCCATGCGGTGGAAGCATTCGCAACAGCCTTATAAAAGTCGTTGTGACCGTGCCATTCAAGCATATCTGATTTAACGTCCGAATAATGTTGAAGACCGTAAACTATACCGGGAACCGAACGCGGGAGCGCAACCTCGGGATACGGAACGCCGTAACCCATAGTATCGCAGGCACGGATTCGAACGGGTATGCCCGCATCGCGGCTCATCTTCATCAATTCGTTTACAAACGGAACAACAAAGCCGTAAAAGTCGGCGCGGGTTATGTCTTCAAGGTGACAACGCGGCATAACGCCCGCTTCAAAAGCCTCCGCAACTGTCGCAAGGTAATAATCCATGCACTGTTTGCGCGTCATCTTCATTTTTTTGAATATATGATAATCGGAGCAACTTACAAGTATTCCCGTTTCGCGTATACCCATATCACGGACAAGTTTGAAGTCGTTTTTCGTCGCCCTTATCCAAGTTGTGATTTCGGGGAAGCGCAGACCGAGTTCCATACATTTTTCAACGGCTTCCCTATCCTTTTTGCTGTATATGAAAAACTCCGTCTGACGGATTATGCCGTAAGGACCGCCGAGTTTTGACATCAACTTGTAAAGTTGAACTATCTGGTCTACCGTATAAGGCTCGACCGACTGCTGTCCGTCACGCAGAGATGTGTCGGTTATCCATATTTCCTCAGGCATACCCATAGGCACACGGCGGTGGTTGAACGCTATCTTCGGCACAGCCTCATAAGGATAGATGTCTCTGTAAAGGTTCGGGTCGGGAATATCTTGAAGAGAATATTTGTAACTCTTCTGTTCGAGCAGGTTTGTTTTTCCCGAAATTTCAAGCATTGTATTATCCTCCCTTTCGAATGCGGACATAGCGAAATCGCAGAACTCGCACATTCGAGTATTTCTGTATACAATTATACACGCGTTCATCGCAGTTGTCAAGTAAAAATAAGAAAAACGGAAAAATATAAACCGTTTATTTTAATTTTCTTACGTTTTTTTTCAACTTTGACCTTTTTTTATATATTTATCTTCTTCACGGCTTGGAAATTGTCAAGGAACAGTTTCGCGTATCGGCTGACATTCGCGTTTCTTGCCTGCAACTGCGCAAGTATCGTTCTCAAACTGTCCATGCGTTTAAGAAGCGCTTCTTTATTTTTAAGTATCTTCGTCAGCCGCTCCGTTTGCTCGTCTTTATATCCGTCGTCTATATGCTTTTCCGTCGCAAGAACGGCAATCTCTTTCCTGATATTCTCCGTCTCTTCTTTCAATGCCGCATATTCCGCTTTGTAATCTTTGCCGAAAACGTCTTCCGCTTTCAGCGCTTTCACGGGTTCTTTCTTTTTGGAAAAGCGAATATCTTCATTCTTCCACGCTTCCGCACCTGTTCTGTCCGTCCTGAACCTTTCCGAAAGAGGAATGATATTCCCCTCGTCGTCATAGGTCACAAGGTCGGCGGACTTTATTTGTTCCGGTTCAAAAACAGCATAAACCGTTCCGATAAAAGAACTGTCACGGGCGTCTCCGTCGATTATATTCTTAAAAACAACGCTGTCGTACCCATTTGCCTTTGCCCAAATACAAAATTCTTTTGTGGCAGTTGTTTTCCCTTTATAGGTCTTCGGCTTACAACCGTCCGGAATGGGAACACGATTCCACGCGCTGCCTTTCGCATCTATCGTATATGTCTTTCCGAGCTTCAAATAAGCGTTATATACTTTCGGTTCTGAATAGTAACGCCTGTTTGTATCCGCAAATTCAGACTTTTGCGCATATATTCCAGCAACTTTATTGTTGTCCGTAAAGAAATATGCGCTTCCGTCTTTATTCTCCGCAAGGCTCCTGCTCGAATCAAATACGGTAAATACCGTGCCGTCATGCGGTTCTCCGTATCGGTCAACTATTCTCGCGTCATAAGTTCCGTGCATAACGACAGGTGAATTATATCCGTTACTGTTTGCGGCAAGCGTGATCATTCTCTGCGCGGAAGCCGCGTCGCCTTTTCCGATATAACCGATATACTTATTGTCGATTTTATCGTTTGTTCTTTTTACTGTTTCCGCTATCGCTTCATACTTTACCTTTTTCCGTGTCTCGTCCAAAAAGTTGTCCGGAACATATCTTAATATATCTTTGCTATTGACATTTTTCAGAATTTCTGCTATACTAATAACAGATAGGCGAGAGTAATTGGCTACGGCGAGTTGCTTTATGACCCTATCTTTTTTAATTTTAGATTGGTCTATAACAACATATAAGGAGTTTTGACCATATGCAGATGTTTTCAGTCCGAACCGCACCGGCACAAAATAATCCCCGTCTATATACCCCCCTAACAGATTCGTGAAGAGAACTGTATTATCATCAAAGAAATATCTATTGTCATGGGCTTCAATACCTATGGCATTTTTTATTGCCATTTCAAGTTTCGGTAAAAGCTTTGCTATGGACAAAGGGTTGTTTAAAACTTTTGATGCAGACTCTTTTAAAGTTCCTTTTGAGACGGATATTTCTGTTTCATAGTTATCATTCTTATATATTCGATCCCCAAAAACATCGAAACACTCACCTATTTTTATCAATGCCAGCTTGACAAGTTTTTGATTTTTCGAATCCAAATCTTCCTTATAAACAGAAATTTGCTCATCAGCTTCGCCCTCATATTCTGCGACTTCAATAACAAGATCCTTCAAAATTTCGTATCTTTCACTATCTGTCATTGTGGGGGAAATCTTTTTCCCGAAAGTATTTTCCGTTTTCTTCGCCTTCACAGCTTCTTTTTTACTGCTTTGTCTCTTTTCCGTCTTCTCTCCCCTTATATCATCCACAAGTTCCGCACGCTGCACGTCGTCCGCCGCCGTGTCCATGGCGTTCATAAACATATTTGAAAGATGTCTGTAATTCGTCGCCTTGTCGCGCAGTTCTATTCTCCACGTTTCCGTGCCGGTCAGGCGTGAAAGCATTTCCCGTATACTGTCGGAAAGATGACGAAGCATATCTGCAACCGACACACGCGTTTCTTTCGACATCTCTTTGATTATGCCTTTTTCGGAAAGCACGTCAAAAAGCGAATCCGCCACTATCTCCGAATCTATAACATCTTCCGCATATCCCCGCGCCCGCATTTCCTTGCGGGCTTTTTTCGCGCCCTCTTCGCCGAGCATATCAAACACAAGTTTCTTCAATTCCTCGGCAATAGTTATATTTATAAGTTTAACGGCGCCGAATCTCGGCGCCGTTTTACAGCCTGTTAAATTCTTTAGAAATCAGTTTTCTTCGTCTTTTTCGGTCGGATTTTTCCGTGCATTCACTCTTGCGACAATTACCGTCAGGTCATCGCCGTCCGCAAGTCCCGAATTGACCGCGGTATCTATAAGCGCGGCGGCAAAGCCGAGCGGGTCGCTTTTTTCTGAAACGCATTTGCGCAGGATATTCATACAAAAATCTTCACTGTCACCGAAAAAGCCGTCCGAAACCATAACAAGGATATCTCCGTCAAAAAGTGTACAGGTCGAAGAAAAAGAATCTGGTGTTTCGTCTGCGCCGAGAGGCAATGAACGCCGTCCGACACAGTAAACGTTTCCTCCGCGACAGATAAAGGTCGGGCTTGCGTCGGCTTTGAGCATTTCACATTGAGCGGAGTCCAAATCGACTATCGACATGTCAAAAGAAAGAACGGAATCTTCTTTTCCGTTATACAGCGCGGTGTTTACCATATCCATAATATCGGTTTTTGGCACACCTCGGCTTATCATTGTCCGAACGGTTGCCGAAACACGTTTGCTCTGCTCTGCGGCAGGTTTTCCCGTGCCCATACCGTCAACGATACAAAGCGCATATTTATTTTTTCCGCAATCAAAACCGCAGTTTGTGTCACCGCATTCGGTCTGCCCGTCCTTACTGCGACAAACACGGACGACATCGAGAAATATCCCGTTTGAAATAACTTGTCCGTCTGTGCGGAAATTTCGAAGAAACAGGTCGATATTGGGGCAAACTCTTTCGAGCGCGCTTTCCGTTAAGACTTCCGGAACGTCGCAGTTTGCGCGCAGCATTCCGAGAGAACGCACCGTGTCGTCATAATTTTTTACCCAACAAAGTATTCTTTTTTTGCATTTTGAGCAGACGCGTTCAACTATCTCATCGTCGGCACCGTTTCGGATGCGTTTTCCGAGCGCCGTTTCGGCGGTATATTTTTTCGGCTTAAAAATGAGTTTTTGCTTTCCGTCGGAGCGTTTTGGCAGAAGCAAGAGGGCGAATCTGTCTTCGACTTTTTGAGGAATAAGCCAAGAGATAACGCCCGCAGAACCTATTGAGATAAGGGTTCGGATAAGGTCGTGTCCCCCGCCGCCGTATATGTAAACAAGAACATTTGCAAGCGCAAAGCCGAGAATAACGGCAAAATCGCTGACGGAGCGAAGAATACAGCCCGCAAGAGTGCCCACAACGATCACACCCGCAAGCCACAGGTCTTCCGGCTTTCGCAGACAAAAGACAAGAGCAACCGTCATTGCGGCGGTTGAAGCAAGAAAAATTCCGCCGCGACGAAGAATACGGCAAAGCAGAGCCACGGTCAAAATTATAACGGCATAATATGCGGAGCTTCCGAGACGGAGCATTCCGACGCAGAACACCGAAAATGAAAGAACCGCGCTGAAAAAACGAAGATTTGCTCCGACCGTCGGTTTGCCCGACACGGTTTCAAAAGCATAACATACATAATACGAAACAACGCTGCCGAGAAGTCCGCCGAGAACAAAAAAGATGTTTTCTCTGACATTGTGACTGCCTGTGAAAAGCCCGAAAACGCCTGAAACTATCATCGCCCACAGCGAGCACATAACGCATTGCACGCCGCTTTTTACGGACAAAACGGGTTTCAGAAGTTTTCTTGCAACAAAAGCGACGCAAACGGCAATAATGCTTCTTGTAACGTCACAACCCGCAAAAATATGTCCGACAATGCAGCCGATAAGAGTAAAAATATCACCGCTGACGGCGGCAGCGACACCGAACGGAGCAAAAGAACCCGATACGACGGCATTCGAAAAGACAAAACCGACTATAAAATGCAAAACGGATCTTGCAAAAAACGACGGCAAGGTCTTGACCGAAAACGGGAGCCTGTCCCTTATTCCTGTTTTCATATAAAACACATCCTTCCGAAAAGCATTATACTTTTTTCGGAACGAAAAGAATGTTGAAGCGTAAGAGACGAAAAATAAAGAAAGCGACGCAATAGGTTTTTATCTGCCCGTATTCAGCCGAATGCGCAAACAAACGTCAAAAAAACGAGCCGCGGGGAGGAGCGTCCCGCGACCCGAAAATCGAATATTGTTTACATTATTGTCTGCAACCGCAGTTGCGGGTCATATTTTTCCGTTCCGCTTCTTCGCGAATTGCGGCAACGCCTGCGGGAGTCGAACATTCACACCCCTCGCCCGCGTCCGTTATTCTCGACGGGAAAAATTCATCAACGGGGAAATCCATTCTGTAAAACAGACTGCACGGGTCTTCTTCGCTCGGGCCCTGACATTCTTTTTCGGGGATGCAGAAATCGTAAGACGGAACGAGTATCTGAACTTCTCTCATCAGGCGGACAATGGAGAAAAGTCCGAGAGAAACGTAAACCCTGTTGCCCGAAGTGTTGTCGCAAAGACATTCTTCAAAACACCGACAAATGCAGGCGGGAACGGCGGAAAGATCCGTATCGCCGCAGCCGCAGCGTGTGCAGCTGTCAACAAGTTTAGCGGCAAGCGCGATGGGTTCGACAAGTTCGACGGTCGCTTTCGGCGCATTTGTTTTTGAGCCGAGGTCGGTGTCGGGCGCGGACGGAACATACGAGGAAGAGTATGTTTTGACGTTGCCTTCGCTGCCGTAAAGAATAACCTTTTTGTCAAAGGTGGAAAGACCGTATACTCTCTGCGGTCTTCCGACGTTTGCGAAAACGTCAAGTCCTATGCGGAAGAATATTTTGATATCAACGGTATAAAACCCTCTGTTGAAAGGCAGCGCCTCAACATCGATGTACGTCCAGAGAACTTCCGCGGTCATTGCTTTTACATTGACAGCGCGGTCGATTATCTGCTGGTTTGCGTCGGAAACATAAACGCGGGCATCGGTTATGCAGTCTCTGTCCTTGCAACAGTCATATACCCTGTCAACGTTTATGCAAACACTTTCGCGCAGATCCCGTCTTGCGCAGGCGGCATTTTTTTCAGCCATAAATTCAACCTCCAAAAATTCGTTTGACATAAAAATTTATGTTCAGTATCATTGTATGTCGAAGAGAGAAAAATGTGTTAAATAAATGTAAAATCAGGGTTTTTCTATTGACAAAACGGATTTTGTATGGTATCATATCCGCTGTAAAGGTAAAAACATTTACAGAGAAAGCGAAAATACGATGTCGGATATTGATATTTCTTCTGAAAAAGAACGTTTCCGTATAATGCTTATGTTTGACCGTTACGGTTCGCTGTTGACGGAAAAACAGAGAGATACGCTGGAACTCTATTTTCAGGACGATCTCTCGCTTTCGGAAATTTCCGAATTAAAGAACATTTCACGACAGGGCGTTCGAGAAAACCTGTGGCAAGGCATTCGGACACTTGTTGAGTATGAGGAAAAACTCGGAATCGTAGAGAAAACGGAGCGGCTCAAAGAGCGGCTTGAAAAATTTATTGAAGAAGAAAACCTTTCCGATGCCGCAAAAAGCAGGCTCGGAGAAATAGCAAATCAACCGTTATAAGCGGAGGAATAAAATGGCATTTGACAGCCTTTCCGAAAAACTCGGAAATATATTCAAAAATCTGCGCTCAAAAGGAAAATTGACCGAAGACGACGTAAAAAAGGTTATGCGTGAGATAAAGCTCGCATTGCTCGCCGCCGACGTCAACTACATGGTCGTCAAGGACTTCATCGCGGCGGTCAGCGAAAAAGCGACGGGAACGGAAGTTCTCGAAAGTCTTACCCCCGCGCAGCAGGTCATTAAAATAGTAAATGCGGAACTGACCGAGTTCATGGGCTCGAAAAACGACAAAGTGAAGTTTGCGTCAAAAGGTCCGACGGTCGTTATGCTCTGCGGTCTTCAAGGCGCGGGCAAAACCACGCATTGCGCAAAACTTGCGCTTTACTTCAAAAATCTCGGCAAACGTCCCCTGCTCGTTGCCTGCGACATTTACAGACCCGCGGCGATATTGCAGTTGCAGGTTCTCGGTGAAAAACTCGGGATTCCCGTTTTTACTCAACCTGAGGGTACAAATCCCGTTGATATAGCAAAAAGAGCGGTTGCTCATGCAAAAGACCACGGCAACGATATTGTTTTCCTCGACACGGCGGGACGTCTTCACATCGACGAAGTTCTTATGGACGAGTTGAAGAACATCAAAGCCGCAGTCGAACCGAACGAGATATTGCTGACGGTTGACGCAATGACAGGTCAGGATGCCGTAACGGTGGCAAAAAGTTTTGACGAGGCGCTTGACATAACGGGCGTCATTCTTACAAAGACCGACGGCGACACCCGCGGCGGTGCGGCACTTTCCGTAAAACACGTCACGGGCAAACCCATAAAATTTATGGGAACGGGAGAAAAAGCGGGAGACCTCGAACCTTTCCACCCCGACCGAATGGCGTCGCGTATATTGGGCATGGGAGATATGCTTTCCCTTATCGAAAAAGCCGAACAGGCTTTTGACGAGAAAAAGGCGGAAGAACTCCAAGAAAAGATGCTAAAAAACAAATTTGACCTGAACGACTATCTCGAAAATATGCAACAGGTCAAAAATATGGGTCCCATCGATAAGTTGCTCGGAATGATACCGGGCGTCGATCAATCGAAACTCAAAGACGTTGACATCGACGAAAAACAGATAGCGCACGTTGAAGCGATAATCTATTCGATGACAATGAAAGAGAGAACACGCCCCGAAATTCTTAACGCTTCAAGAAAGCGCAGAATAGCGGCGGGAAGCGGACGTTCGGTTGAAGAAATAAACAAACTTCTCAAAGGCTTTGATCAGGCAAAAGAGATGATGAAGCGTTTCGGCGGAAAAAATCCGATGATGCGCAAAAAGAAAAAGAAGAGAAAATAAAGATATCTGCCGCAAGACGGATGATATATAAATATGAAGACGAAACACTTAGAGAGGAGTGAACAATAATGGTAAAAATCAGACTTCGCAGAATGGGTGCTCACAAGAATCCGTACTACCGTATAGTTGTAGCGGACTCCCGTTATCCCAGAGACGGAAGATTCATCGAGGAGATCGGAACTTACGATCCCATGACCAAGCCTTCGACAGTTGTCATCGACGCAGACAAGGCTTCCGAGTGGCTTAAAAAAGGCGCTCAACCGACCGACACCGTAAAGGCCATTCTCAAAAAGAATAACATTCTTTAATCGGAAAGGATTTTCGGCGGAATGGAAGAACTTATTCTTTACATCGTGAAAAATATCGTGTCAAAGCCCGATGAAGTGACCGTTGAAGACGGCGGAACACGCGAGGGCGCGACCGTTTATAACCTGAAAGTCGCGGACGATGACAAAGGCTTCGTTATCGGCAGACAGGGACGTGTCGCAAAGGCGCTCAGAGCCATCGTCAAGGCAGCAGCCGCGAAAGAGGGACAGCGCATAAACATCGATATTATCTGACAGGAACAAAAGCAACAAAGCACCGTTTCCGAAACAGATCAAAAAAACACGAAAAACAGAGGGCGCACGGCGGGCTTTTATCTTGAAAAGATAAACCGCGGTGCGCTTTTTTCAAAGGAGACAATATGGAACTTATTCAGACGGGCAAGATAGTCAACACCCACGGCATACACGGGGAGTTGAAAGTTATCTCCTGGGCGAGAAGTCCCGAAGATATGCTCGGAATAGAGACTTTTTATATAGACGAAAAACCGTATGAGGTTGAAAAGACGCGAATCCACAAGGGTTCCGTACTGCTCAAACTCTGCGAGATAACAAATATGGACGAGGCAACAGCGCTGAAAAATAAAATTCTTTACGCCGACAAAGAGGATTTCGAACTCGAAGAGACGGAATTTTTTATAGAAGACCTTATCGGGCTTCAAGTTATCGACGCGGACACGAACCAAGATTACGGAAAAATAAAAGACGTGCTGATGACGGGAGCAAACGACGTTTACGAAGTCGTAGACGGCGAGGGAAAGACAAGACTTGTTCCCGCAATAAAGGATTGCATAGTTAGCACGGACATAAAAACGAAAACGATGAAAATTCGCCCGCTTCCGGGATTGTTTGATATATAATATGACATTTAACATAATGACTATCTTCCCTGCCGAGGTCGATGCGTTTTTGAGTTCAAGCATTATAGGCAGAGCAAGAAAAAAAGGCGTTATAGAAGTCAACTGCTTCGATATACGGGATTATACGCTTGACAAACACAACAGAGTTGACGACTACGCATACGGCGGCGGTCAGGGTATGCTTATGCAGGCAGAGCCGATATGCAGGTGTTTTGACGCTATAAAAGAAAAATATCCGACGACGCACACGGTATATATGTCGCCGAAAGGCAAAAAACTGACGCAGACGCTGGCAAAAAGGCTTCTCAAATATGATTCTCTGACTATTCTGTGCGGACATTACGAAGGCGTTGACCAAAGAGCGATAGACCTTATCGCGGACGAGGAAATTTCCGTCGGAGACTATGTTTTAACAGGCGGGGAATTGCCCGCAATGATATTGACGGACACCGTTGCACGCATGGTCAAAGGAGTTTTGTCGGACGATGTTTGTTTTGAAGACGAATCCATATACGGAGGACTTCTCGAATATCCGCAGTACACAAGACCGCCCGTTTACAGAGGGCTTGAAGTTCCCGAAGTCCTTATGAGCGGAAACACCGCAAAAATCGAAGATTGGAAACTGAAACAGTCGTTAAATATAACGCGGGAACGAAGAAAAGACCTTTACTCGAAATATATCGGAAAGAAGACCCGAACGATGAAATATCTAAATAAAAGTATGTCGGAAAAGATGCTCGGAAAAGTTTACGGGCTTATGCAAAAGTCGTTTCCGAGAGATGAAATAAGAACTTTCGCAGACCAAAAAAGATTATTTTCTCTCCCCTGCTTTGACATGGCGGTTTTGGAGAACTTTACGGATATTATCGGATTTATCAGCGTTTGGGATCTTGACGGGTTCAACTATGTGGAACATCTTGCCGTAGCGCAAAAACACAGAGGGCTCGGTTACGGAAGCAAGATAATAAAAGACTATATGAAAGAACACCCGGCGGAAAGATATGTGCTTGAAGTTGAACCTCCGCGAGACGAAATTTCAAAAAAACGAGTGGCTTTTTACGAAAGACTCGGATTCACGTTCAATGATTTCGAATATATCCAACCTGCGCTTTCAGGCAAAGAAGTCGAACTTCGCATAATGGCGACGGGCGGCGCGCTTTCCGAAGAAGAGTTTGAAAACATAAAAAAGATGCTTTACGGCATCGTATACAAAAAAGCCGTCGATTGACGGCTTTTTTCAACTTAAAACAAAACAATTTCTGAACGATTTTACGTTTTTCGGTGAAACAGATGTTGACTTTATATATTTTATGATATATAATAGATTTATAAAATATCATTGGAGGTTGGGCAATGAAAAAAAGATTTTTATCCATGCTTCTTGTCACGGTTCTCGCGGTGTCGTTGATTGCCGGTTTTGCACTTTCCACAAGCGCCACCCCCGCGTCATATCCGTTTCAAAGCACCGTGCCGATTACGGGACACGGCTGGACAGGATGGCAAAATGTGTTGAATTCCATACCAAGCACTTCGGATTATGATTCGATGCGTGCGGACGGAACACCTTATGCCGTACTGAAAGCAACGCTTGACAGCGCCAAATCGACCTATGGCGAAATAGCGGACGGAGCATCTCCGAACTATGACTTCGTAACAACATCTACGGGACAAACCTTGACCGCTTATGCGGATTCCGTATTCGGCAGGGCTTTCTATATGTTTGACGGCGGAAAGCAACTTGCATACGAATTGTGGAACAGCACGGTCGATTCTTCCGTAAAACTCATCAGGACAAAAGCAAACTACTTTATGTATGTCACCGCCGATTCGCAGACGATATATCATCCCGATCTGTATCAGGCGGCAATCAACGCGCTCGGCGACTACACAAGAAATTGTCATTACGACAAAGCGTTCGGAAGTGCTGACACCGGTAGATACGAAGCGCAGAAACAACGCTTCGAAACCTTTAAAACGGCATTGCAGGCTATGCTTCCGAATGACGGAAAATACGAAGTTTCCGACTATAAACCGGAAGGAAAAACTCCGCTTAAAGCAAACTCCGTTTTTGCGGGCTGGTACACGGACGAAACTTTCACAACACCGTATCTTCTCGATTCGGGCGAGGCTTATGCAAAATTCGTTGACGAAAAAGTTCTTTCTGTTCGCGTTCAGTGCGATGCGGGCTTCACGGGCGCAAGCGAAAAAACGAATCTGCGCTTTGTGACGACAGTTGACGGAACGGATTACCGCGCTGTCGGATTCAGAATAACGCTCAACAACGGCAAAGAAATAGACGTAAACACCAGCACCGTTTACAGCAGCATAACAGCGAAAAACGGTCAAACGGTTCTGACATATCAGCCGACGGCATTCAGTTCCGAATCAAAGTATTTCATGACTTTTGTTATCGGAAATGTACCGACTGAATTTTTTGTATCCGAATTCAGCGTAACGCCGTACTGGATAACGCCAGACGGCTCAACCGTGGACGGCGTAACAAAGACGTTCAATATAACGGACGCGAACGGACTGACAAAGGCCGTTGCGGTTGACAACACAACGAAAGTTTATCAGGACAGAACGTACAGCACCGAAACCCCGATAAAGCGTATAGATATGTCTCTTGCCTCCAACGAATCGGAAGGTGGGCAGTTCATTCTGAAAAATGAGTCCAAGGCATTCACCGTTAAAGATATTACAGTCAGCGACCTGACGGACGGCAGCGGAAACACTATTCCGTCATCTGCAATAACCGTTTACAGACAGCATTATATGTATGTTGACGTTCACTACTATACATATACCGGTTATCCGAACGCATACTACCCCGACGCTCTTATCGAGATAAAATACGATAAGGCACATTATTCGTCGGGCTTCCCCGTTGCAAAGGGTAAAAACCAAGGCTATTGGTTTACACTTACAGCAGGCAAAAACACCGTAGCGGGAAACTATACGGGCAAAATCACGGTAACAACGGGAGACGGCGAGTTTTATATTCCGCTCAATGTAAAAGTATACGACTTTGCAATTCCCGAAGAATCGCATTTCAAAAATTCGTATGCACTTTATCAATTGACCGATTACGACGGACAGAGAGAACAGTATTACGAATTTCTTAAACAGTACAGACTGAATTCCACATATCTGCCAACAATCGAAGCGGATCTTTCGTGGAACGAAGACAAAAACAAACTCGTTACGCTTGACGCAACAAAAGCTGTTATCGGTCATGCGCAATCGGATCTCATCAACACCGTTATGCTCGATATTGCGGGTATGAGACGTTACAACGACAACGGAACATACCGTTTCACTTCCGAATTCAGAGAAATGCTTTCGTATCTGAATACGGAACTTCCCGGCAAACTCTATTCGATAATTGCAGATGAGCCCGTATACCAGGAGGGCGCAGACTGGGTAAACACAACAAGAATACCCGACCTTGCAACTCTTGTCCGCGAAGAGGGTCAGGGAATGAAATCTATCATTACCTATGACACATACCTTCCGACGGACACAAATACTTTGAGCATACCGGATGTATGGTGCGTAAAACCCTCCTACATCACAAAAGCGGATGCGGATGCTGCACACGCAAGAGGTCAGGAGATGTGGTATTACACCTGCAACTGGCCCGTTTACCCCGCATTGACCACACACATTGACTCGCACCTTATCGCTCCGAGACTTATAACATGGCTCGGATTCGGCGACCACATTGACGGATTCTTCTGCTATTCCGCAACAAGACATTACAGAGCAACAAACTCCACGCATACGGACGCCAACGAATGGGTGAACCCCTATGCTCACCTGCTCGGAGACGACACGGGCAATACCGCGAACTCCGACCCCGCAGGCGACAACTATATCATCATGATAGGACTTAACGGTGACGGCATAATAGATGAAAACGTACCCGTTCCGACACTCAGACTTGAAGCGCTCCGCGACGGTATGGAAGACTACGAATACCTCTGGCTCTATTCCGAAAAAATCAAGGCATTGAACGCAAAACTCGGAACGAATGTTTCAACCGACGATGCAACGCAGATGTTCACGACCGTTATGTACAACAGCACAACGGATTGGCTCAAAGATACTTCCGTTTTCGCATATGTTCGCAACGACCTTGCGGAAAAGATTGCGGAAGACGTGGGATTCATTTACTACATCAGCGAAACGGGAAATGCCGCAACAAGAACCATTCATGTTTACGGCGCAACGACTTCGACCGTTACCATAGCGGGACAGTCCGTAAATGTTTCTAATGGGCACGCGCAGTTGACAGTTAGTGTCAACACCGCAGCAAAGAGAAACGATTACAGCATAACCGTAGGTGGCAAAACCGTTCAGGTGCATTGCTTCCCCGGGAAATAAACATAATAACAGATTCGCGGCGACGTATTATATACGTCGCCGCGAATCTGTTTTTGAAAACATTCCGTACGGTTACAGGTCTGAGCGGTATATTATTCGATTTCAATATCATTTTTCGACAGTCTTTTCATCTTTCCCGACATGATGGGAAATACACTGTTTTCCCGTTATTTCCTTCTTTATCGAATACAGAGCTTTCTTTCAATGAGGAAAAGTAACGACTTTCCACAATTTTCAAAAGCGCATTTTCAGCCGTCATTTTCGACAAACTTTTCATTGCCGTTTCAGGGACTTTCACTTTTCCCCGTTTTTCGGCTTTTCTCACATCTTTCGCCGTGCGTGATAAATAATGTGAACAATCAAAAATCATGTAAATATCAAGTAAAATCTTTGTCAATATGTTTTTGAACACTTTTTTTATCGTAATGTTAAAAACCGCAAACGCTATCAATTTTATAATATTGAACTTTTATTCATTTTGAACAATAGAAGAAATCATTAAAAAAGACTTGACAGCGTGGTTATGGGATTTTCAAAACATCAAAAATTGTTGATAACTGTCTTTGAAAAACCGAAACGCATTAAAATCATCGACTTTTTCACACTTTCAACAGGGTTTTCCACCAAATCGGAGCATACTATCAAATTTATTCATTTTTTGTTTTGGGAAAGGTTTTTATTCATTTTTTTGTATTTATGAAAACATTGGGATTTTTTTCGCTTATTAACAGACGGATTACTGACAGTACAAATTTTCGTAACAAAACGTTTGAAATTCACAGCAAGTTTTCAACGATGAATTATTGTTGATATAATCGAATAATTTGCGGTTATCAAACACTTATCAAAATTTTTGTATAAAACATCAATGCCTTATCCGAAAAGAATTTATACATTTTTGTTGATTTCGGTTTTTTGTTGTCAAACTGCACAAAAAAACAAATCGGAAAAACACGGAGCAATACAGCGCAAATCTTGCCTATTCCGAAAAATGTTAACATTCATAACAGAGTTTTTACGTTGTTGGGTATTGTAAATTCTTGTAATATATGCTATTATATAATATATTGAATAACCGCGTATGCGGAAGGAGGTTTTCGGATGTTCGGCAAACCCGACAGAAGAAAATACGGAGCAAAACCGTTCTGGGCATGGAACGGAAAACTCGACAAAGAAGAATTGATAAGGCAGACCGAAGTTATGAAGGAAATGGGCTTCGGAGGTTTTTTTATGCATTCGAGAACCGGACTTGCGACGGAATATTTGTCCGATGAATGGTTCGACGATATAAACGCCTGCGCCGACGCGGCGGAAAAAGAAGATATGGAATCGTGGCTTTACGACGAGGACAGATGGCCGAGCGGTTCCGCGGGCGGCATCGCGACAAAAGAAGAAAAATACAGAATGCAATATCTGCGCTGCAATATCGTGATGAAAGACCTGTTCGAATGGTCGGACGACATTATATGCGCATTTGCGGCGGACGTTGACGGAATAAATTTTTCGGGCGAAGTGCAAATATCAAAACATACGGACATCGCTTCCCTGCCGACAAAAGACATTATATATTTCACACAGGAATATATGGTTCCGACGCCAACTTATAACGAGAGTTCATATCTCGATACATTGAGCCGTGAAGCGACGGAACATTTTATAGAAACGACGCATGAACAGTACGCAAAAAAGTGCGGAAAGCGCATAGGCAAAAGCATACAGGGAATTTTTACTGACGAGCCTCACAGAGGTGCGCTGATGACGGGATTTTCCGTCCCGAACAGAGAACCCGCAATGCTTGCGCCGTATACGGACGATCTGTTTGACTGCTTCAAAAAAGCGTTCGGATATGATTTGAAAGATAAACTCCCCGAACTGTTTTTAAGAAAAGACGGGAAATATTACGCAAAAGTCAAATGGCAGTATACAGAATTGCTTACGGAACTTTTCATAAAGAATTTTATGAAACCGTATCATAACTGGTGCAAAGACCACGACCTGCTTTTCACGGGGCATATGCTTCATGAGGACAGGCTTTCGTATCAGGTCAGCACAAACGGTTCGGTCATGCGCTGTTACGAACACATGGACGTTCCCGGAGTTGACACTCTCTGTAATCACAACTACGCATATTGCATAGTCAAGCAACTTGCGTCCGTTGCAAGGCAGACGGGCAAAAAACACCTGATGTCCGAACTGAACGGATGCACAGGTTGGCAGATGCGCTTTTCCGATTATAAAGGTATAGGCGATTGGCAGGCGATAATGGGAATCAATCTGCGTTGTCCCCACCTTTCATGGTATACCATGCAGGGAGAAGCGAAAAGAGACTACCCCGCCAGCATTCTGCATCAGTCCGCATGGTATAAAGCATATTCGTATCTTGAAGACCATTATACCCGAATCGGTGAAATTACGGGAACGACGGACAGAGTTTGCAGGACAGCCGTTATAATGCCCGTTGAAAGCCTTTGGGCGCAGATATATGCGGGCTGGGCAGACGGCATGATGAACGTATCGGAAGAAATCAAGCCGTATGACGACGATTTCGACAAACTTTACAATACCCTGCTTAAAGCGCATGTCGATTTTGATTTCGCGGACGAAGAAATGCTTTCGAGACTCGGAAGCGTTGAAGACGGAAAATTGGTAATAGGAAAAGCCGATTACAAGAGAGCTATCGTTCCGAGCATGCTCACGATACGCAGTTCCACGCTCGAAGTGTTGAAGCAGTTCAAGGCAAGCGGCGGCGAAATAATCTTTGCGGGAATAACGCCGATACTTGTCGATGCGGAGGAATCCGACGCCGCAAAAACTTTTGCCGATGTATGCGAAAAGACCGAAATAGAAAACCTCGCAGAACTGCACGACAAAATCCTTGTTTCGTCCGATAAAATAATCATTCAGACTTACAAGGACGAAGAAAACAAATACTGTTTCCTGCTCAACACCGACCCCGATAATTCGGTTAAAGGAGTAACGACAGATTTCGGAAAAGATGTTTCACTGCAACTTTGGGACACCGTTTCCGGGGAAATATTCAGCGTTGACTGCAATAACGGGAAATATACGACGGATTTTGAAGCGGGACAGCTTATACTGCTTGTAATACCATATGAAGAAACACTTGACGTTGAACCTCTGCCGCAAAGAAAAGTGATTGAAAAAGTTTCTGCGGACGATGAAACGGAAATTTCGACAGATGAGCCGAATGTTCTCGTTCTTGATTACGCAAAGTTCAGAATAAACGACGGAGAATTTTCCGAAAAGAAAGAAATACTGCTTATAGACCGTTGTCTGCGTGCGGAGTTCGGACTTGAACCGCGCGGCGGCATGATGGATCAGCCGTGGTATACGGCACAGCGCAAATTGCAGACAAAAGCCGAGATCGAAACGGTATTTGAATTCGAAAACGACGGATATAACGAAAAAGTCGTTCTCTGCTGTGAAGAGCCCGAGAAATTCGACATCAAAATAAACGGCAAGGCTATTGACAAAAAGCCTATTGACGGAATTTATATCGACAAGTGCTTCAACAGATTCGATATTTCCGATCTGATACAAAACGGAAAGAACGAAATATCTTTCAGAACGCAGTTCAGAGAAGATTCAAACCTCGAAGCGATATATCTGCTTGGAAACTTTGCCGCCGACATTTCGGGAAAAATCTCAAAAAGAGAAAAACTCGGTTTCGGCAATGCCGCGGCGCAGGGGCTTCCGTTCTACGGCGGTTCAATGAAGTACAAACTTCATTTTGCAAAGTTTCCGAAAGACGGACAAAGAGCGATACTGCATCTTGCAGATGAAGAAAATGTTGCCTGCTGCACCGTCGGGAACAAAACGGTTGCGTTCCCTCCGTACACCTGCGACGTGACGGACGGACTTAAAAACGACGGAACGCTTGACCTGACGGTTTATCTGACACGCCGCAATATGTTCGGCCCCCTGCACGGGATAGCGAGAAAAGTCGATGTTGTAGGTCCCGACGATTTCCTGCGCGGAGACAGCGGAGAATATGTCTTGCTTAATGCGGGATTGACGAACAAACCTTATATAACGATAGAAGAATAGGAGGACGCCGATGTTCAGAAAAAATATGGGAATAGATCTAGGCACGTCTTCTGTGCTGATATACGTCAGAGGAAAAGGCATTGTGCTGCGTGAGCCTGCGGTCGTCGCAATAGACAAAAAGACGATGAAGATATTGAAAGTCGGCTTTGAAGCGCAGGAAATGCTCGGCAGGACTCCGAAAAATATTGCGGCTGTTCACCCGATGCGCGACGGCATAATCTCGGATTACGACAGCACCGAACAAATGCTACGATACTTTATCCGAAAAGCAAACGGAAATTCAATTTTTCCGCCGAACGCGGTCGTATGCGTTCCGTCAAGAATAAACGAGGTTGAGGAACGTGCGGTAAGACAAGCCGTTACGAATGCGGGCGCGAAAAATATCGAACTGATAGAAGAACCGATGGCGGCGGCGCTCGGCGCGGGGCTTGACATAGGCAGACCGCGAGGAATAATGGTTATAGACATCGGCGGCGGCACCGTTGACATTGCGGTTATATGCTTAAACGACATCGTTGTTTCCGAATCCGTAAAATGCGGCGGCAACAAGTTCGATGAAGAGATAGTCAAATGCGTCCGCAAGGAGTTTTCCTGCATAATAGGAGAACGAACTGCGGAAGACATAAAAATCAAAATAGGCTGCGTTTCCCCGCGTGCGGAGCGGCTGACAATGACCGTCAGAGGACGCAATATGGCAACGGGGCTTCCGAAAGAATTTACCATTTCTTCTGACAACATTATGCAGGCGTTGACCCCTGCGGCGAATACGGTGGTAGAAGCGGTTCACGACGTGCTTTCAAAGACGCCGCCGGAACTCATTGCGGATATATCAACGGACGGAATACTTATGACGGGCGGCGGAAGCCTGCTATACGGATTTGACAGGCTGCTCTCGTCAAAGATAGGCATTCACGTCTATACTGCGGAAGACGCGCTTTCTTGCGTTGTCAGAGGTGCGGGCATCGCGTCCGACCACGTTGAAAATCTTTCTGAAACAAAAATCAATTCACCCAGACGAAAACTCTGGAACTGATAAAACGGAGGAATAAAAAAATGATTTCAAACCTTACCGCCCTTGCGGGTTCCGGATTTCTGTCGCAACTCTTCCAGAGTTCTTCGGCAATTTCCATTTCCGACATCATCATCAGACTTCTCATCGCTCTTGCGGTTTCGCTGTTCATCTACTTCATCTACAAGTTTACGTTCAACGGTGTAACATTCAACCGCAATTTCGGCGGAACGATAGTTATAACAACGGTCGTTACCGCAGTCATCATGATGATAATCAACTCAAACCTTGCGCTTTCCCTCGGAATGGTCGGCGCGCTTTCCATAATCCGTTTCAGAAACGCGGTCAAAGATTCGAGAGATATTTCTTTCATCTTCTGGAGCGTTGCTTCGGGACTTGCCGCAGGTACGGGGCTTTATCTTGTCGCGCTTATCTCCACGGTGTTTATAGGTCTTTGCGTTGTTGTATTCAATCTTACGGGCTTCTCTTCAAAGAGCTATCTTCTCGTTGTCAGATACAACACCGCATTCAACAGCGACATTATGGCAAAAGCGCTTAACCATTATTGCAAAAAGTACCGTCTGCGCATGAAAAACACATCCGACGACACGGTTGAAGCGATATACGAGTTGAATCTCCGCAACGGCGCTGACAATGTTATGGTTGAAAAAATAGCAGACCTTGACGGAATCCTTTCCGTAAACTTGGTATCGAGCAATGAAGAGATCTGAGAACGGGTTTTCGAAACTCCTCGATAATCTGACAGGACCTATACCGAAGCCGAAAACGACCAAGACGTTCCGACACGAGTTCAAATATCTGATAAACCGTTACGACTATCTCAAATGCCGTAATCTCTGCGAAAGATATATGAATTACGATAAGTTCGCGGGTGCGGACGGGACGTATTTTATCAACAGTCTTTATTTTGACTCCGTAGGCTGCAAGGACTTTTTTGACAAAGACCTTGGCGCATACGACCGCAAGAAAATGCGTATCAGAAACTACGGTTACGACCTTGATTGGGCGCATTTCGAGATGAAGCGAAAACTTGACATTTGGGAATACAAGGATAAGGTCAAGATCTCGAAAGACGAGTTTTACCGCATTGCGGCGGGCGACTTTTCCTGTCTGCTGAATAAAGACGATACCGCAGTCAGATTTTTCTCGATACTTTCGGAGGGACTTTACCGCCCGTCGTGCATAATCGAGTATGACCGCGTTGCGTTCGTGCTTCCCTTTGAGGACGTTCGAATAACGTTCGATCTTGACGTTCGGTATTCGACAAGCGACTTTGATATTTTCAGAAAAAAGGTAACAACGCCTCTCTTCCCCGAAAAATCTGTCGTATTCGAGATAAAATACAACGAATTTCTTCCCGGCTGGGCGCGCGGAATGCTCGGCATAGCGGGCAAACAGACGGAAGCGGTAAGCAAATACTGCTTTGCGCGTGAAAAAATATTATAATGTCTATAAATCAAATAATATACAGCGGATATATTCCGAGAAAGGCATTCAGTATGTTGGAATCTCTTATTTCCATGTCTCACCGTTACGGTGCGGACGCAGACTACGTTCTTGCCGGAGGCGGAAACACCTCTTTCAAGACAGATGAATTTCTTTATATCAAAGGCTCGGGTTCTTCTCTTGCGACGATCAGAGAAGACCAGTTCGTAAAAATGGACAGAGCGGCGCTTGAAGCGATGTGGACGAAGAAATATTCTTCGGACGTCAAAGAGCGTGAGGCGCAGGTTCTTTCCGATATGATGGACAGCCGTTGCAAGGGCGAAGAAAACAAACGCCCGAGCGTTGAAACGCTGCTCCACGACCTTTTCCCGCAAAAACTCATTCTTCACGTTCACCCCGCTCTTATCAACGGTCTTACCTGTTCAAAGGGCGCGGAAGCTGAAATGAAGAAACTCTTTCCCGAAGCAATATGGGTTCCCTCTTCCAACCCCGGTTTTGTTCTTGCGCTTCTTTGCAAAGAACTTATGGACAGGTATGAAAAGGAAAACGGCAAGCCCGCTTCCCTGCTCTTCCTGCAAAATCATGGCGTATTCTTCGCGGCTGATACGGAAGAAGAACTTGACAAACTCGTTGCGGATGTTATGAACGCTCTCAGAGAAAAGGCAACAACCGTTCCCTGCTTTGACGAGGTTGAGTTCGAAGAGGACAAGGCGGTAAGCATTGCGCCCGTTCTCCGTATGCTTTACGGCAAGAACGAAGCAGCATCCGTCAAATTCGTCGCTAATAAAGAAACTGCAAAATTTGCGGCTTCAAAAGACGCTTTTGCGGCAATCGAAAACAGTTTTACACCCGACCATATAGTATACTGCAAAGCAAATCCGCTTTGGATTCCCGCAGATGCGGATGAAGAGAAAATTGTTGCGCTGTTCAACGCTTTCACCGCAGAAAAAGGCTTTATGCCGAAAATCGTATTCGTTGAATGTCTCGGCATGTTTGCCTGCGGCAAAAACAAAAAAGAGGCTGACACCGCAGCGGTTGTATTCACCGACGCGCTCAAAATCGCCGAATATTCGCAGTCTTTCGGCGGCGAACTTCCGATGACGCAGGACAAAGTTGATTTCATCGTTAACTGGGAAGTTGAGTCTTACAGAGCAAAGGTTTCCCTTGCTGCGGGCGCAGGTCAGCGCCTTTCAGGCAAGATTTCGATAGTTACGGGCTCTGCGCAGGGCTTCGGCAAAGGTATTGCGCAGGAAATGCTCAAAGAGGGCGCAATAATCGTTGTTGCCGACATGAACCTTCAAGGAGCGCAGGCATTTGCGGATGAAATCACGGCTGAATACGGCGCGGGACGTTCGCTTGCCGTTGCCGTTAATGTTGCGGACGAAGCGTCCGTCAAGAACCTTGTAAACAAGACAGTTCTTGAATACGGCGGACTTGACCTGTTTGTTGCAAACGCAGGTATCGCAAAAGCAGGTTCGCTTGAAGAAATGACGCAGAAGACATTCGAACTTGTTACCGCCGTAAACTACACGGGCTTCTTCCTCTGCACAAAATACGCAAGCAACATAATGAAGATCCAGCACAGAATCTCCCCCGACTACATGATGGATATAGTTCAGGTCAACTCCAAATCGGGACTTGAAGGTTCGAACAAGAACTTTGCGTATGCAGGCAGCAAATTCGGAGGCATAGGTCTTACCCAGAGTTATGCGCTTGAACTTTGCCCCTACAACATCAAAGTCAATGCGGTTTGCCCCGGCAACTACCTCGACGGTCCGCTTTGGAGCGACCCCGAAAAAGGACTTTTCGTTCAGTATCTGCACGCAGGCAAAGTTCCCGGCGCGACTTGTGTTGAAGATGTAAGAAAATTCTATATGGCGAAAGTTCCGATGAACAGAGGCTGTCTGCCCGTAGACGTTGCGAGAGCGATTTTCTACATTGTTGAGCAGACTTATGAAATAGGTCAGGCCATCCCCGTAACTGGCGGACAGGTAATGCTTAAATAAGGAGAGGTTTTATAATGGATAAAAAGACCGAACTTATCGAAAGACTCAATGCGGAAACGAAAGAAGAACGTTTGGAAGCGCTTCGCGAGATCAAGAAACTTCACGATGACGGCATTCTTCCCGCTCCCCCGAAAACGCAGTATGTAAACAACCATATTCATACAATTTACTCGTTTTCTCCGTACTCCCCGACCAAAGCGCTTTATATGGCTTGGATAAACGGGCTTAAAACCGCGGGCATCATGGATCATGACTCGTCTTCGGGCGCAAAAGAATTCATTGAAGCGGGTAAAATCCTGAATATGCCCGTAACGTGCGGCATTGAGTGCAGAGTTGATGCGTCCGCAACGCCGCTGAACGGCAAAAAAATAAACAACCCCGACCAGATTTCTGTTGCGTATGTTGCCATGCACGGCATTCCTCATCAGAACATTGATGCCGTAAATGCTTGGCTTGCGCCTTACAGAGCACACAGGGACGAACGCAACAAAAAGATGTGCGCAAACATAACCGAACTTGTTAAGGGAGCGGGACTTTCGCTTGACTACGAAAAGGACGTATTGCCCATTTCGAGACACAGCGAGGGCGGTTCCGTAACCGAAAGACACATCCTTTTTGCTCTTGCGAAGAAGATAACGGCACGTTTCCCCGACTGCAAGGATGTGCTGAATTTCCTCATGAACGACCTGCATATCCCCGTAAGCGAAAAGGCACAGGGACAGATCCTTTCAGGCAAAGAGAACCCCGACTTTTATGAATACGACATTCTCGGCGTTCTGAAAAGTGATATGGTTGAGAAGTTCTACATTCCCGCAACAAACGAATGCCCGAAAATGGCTGACTTTATTGCGATGACAAAGAAGTTCGGAGGTATCTCCGCTTACGCATATCTCGGCGATGTAGGTTCTTCCGTAACGGGAGACAAGAAAGCGCAGAAGTTTGAAGACGACTATCTTCCGTTACTTTTTGAAGTTATTCACGAGCAGAAGTTTGACGCGGTAACGTATATGCCGACAAGAAACACTCGCGAACAGCTTGACAGAATAATGAAAAACTGTCACGATTACGACCTTTTCGAAATCAGCGGAGAGGACATCAACTCTCCCAGACAGTCTTTCATCTGCAAGGCGCTTGACGATCCCGCATTTGCACACCTCATCGATGCGACTTATGCGCTCATAGGTCACGAACTTGCGGCGACAGAAAACATCGACGACGCGATGTTCTCCGATAAAACAAAGAAAGAGCATCCCGACCTCGGTGAAAGAATCGCTTTCTACAAGAAAAAGGTTCTCGGTTAACTTGAATATCACAAAGAAACGGCGGTTTTCCCGCCGTTTCTTTTTTGCAGAGTTTTTAATTCGTAACATTTTTCAACATACCCAATAAAATACTTGATTTCGGAACAATTATTATATATACTGTATTAGTAACAATCAAACAGATTAAAGGGAGTAGTCGGCGAACAATGTTCGTTTCCCCAGCGTCAATACACGGCAATATTTTGCCCGCTCGGGAATTAAACGGCAAGACTTTATCGGATATTCACGCAACCTCTGCGAGCGTTTTCCGATAAGGTCTTTTTATTTTGTAATTTTTTTTAAGGAGCGAATATATGGCAGAACTTTTCGGAAACGTGCTGAACGTAACATGGCAGCAATGCGTTATGTACGTCATCGGTGCGGTTCTCATCTTTTTGGCAATCAAGAAAAAGATGGAACCCACGCTTTTGTTGCCGCTCGGATTCGGAGCAATACTTGTAAATTTGCCGTTATCGGGAGCGATTACGCAGGGAGATGAGGTCGGCGCGCTTGACGTGCTTTTCGATGCAGGCATAGCAAACGAACTTTTTCCGTTGCTGCTGTTTATCGGCATAGGTGCTATGATAGACTTCGGTCCGCTGTTATCCAACCCAAAACTGATGATTTTCGGCGCGGCAGCACAATTCGGAATATTTTTCACGCTGAGTCTTGCTTCCCTGCTCGGTTTTGAGTTGAAAGACGCTGCATCAATAGCGATAATCGGAGCAGCGGACGGTCCCACATCAATTTTCGTTGCCCAATATTTCAATTCGAAATATCTCGGAGCGATAATGGTTGCGGCATATTCATACATGGCTCTTGTTCCCATTGTGCAGCCGCCCGTAATAAAGTTGCTTACGACAAAAAAAGAACGGCTTATAAGAATGCCCTACAAGCCTCATTCCGTTTCAAAACTCGCAAAAATATTGTTTCCGATAATCATAACGGCAATAACAGGCTTTGTATCTCCGAAAAGCGTAGTACTCATCGGTTTTCTTATGTTCGGCAACCTTATCCGCGAATGCGGCGTTCTTGATTCTCTTTCCGAAACCGCGCAAAAAGTGCTTGCAAATCTCGTAACGATATTTCTCGGCATTACCATCGCGTCACGCATGAAAGCGGAAGACTTCTTAACGCTTGACACGTTAATGATAATCGGGCTCGGACTTATAGCGTTCATCTTTGATACTGCAGGCGGAGTTATTTTTGCAAAGATACTCAATCTTTTCCTGCCGAAAGGGAAAAAGATCAACCCGATGATAGGCGCGGCGGGAATTTCCGCTTTTCCGATGTCTGCAAGAGTCGTTCACCAAATGGGCTTGAAAGAAGACAATCAGAACTTCCTGCTTATGCATTCGATAGGCGTAAATGTCTCGGGACAGATAGCGTCCGTAATTGCGGGAGGTATGATCCTGAACCTTATTGCAAGATAAAGGAGATATACAAATGACTTTTGATATAAATGCAATGCTTCAAACGCTTCCCATAATGGGAAAAGGAATGGCGGGAATATTCGTTGTTGCGGCGGTTATTGTGCTTTTTATGTACCTGATCGCAAAAATCCCCTCCAAAAAAGATAAAGAAAACAAGTAATACAAAAAGCGAAAAGCCGCGTAATTTAAGACGCGGCTTTTCGCTTTTTGTGTAAAACTCATATTGAATTTAACCACCGAGATATTCTTCAAGGCAAAGCCCCGAATCTTTGATTTTTTCCGCCTCACCTATTCCTACATAGCGATAATGCCACGGCTCGTACTCAATACCCGTTATGCTTTCCTTTCCTGACGGATAGCGCAGTATAAAGCCGTATTTATAGGCATTCTTGGCAAGCCACGCATACGCGGTATAAGAACTTGTTCCGCCCGTTGCGTTTATATCAACGGCAAGTCCCGACTGATGTTCGCTGCACCCGGGCAATGACGCCGTTTGCAATGCAAGCCGTCTTGCTTCTTCGTAGGAATATCCGCGGTTTCTGTATTTGTTTATAAAACTATTCAGAACCGATTCCTGCGACGCATAACTTCTGTAACCGGAGCGAATAAACATATATACGCCCTCGCTGCGGGCATCGTCAAGCATTTCTTTTAAATGCGGATATATCACCCTGCCGACATACTGCCCGTCCATCTTTGCTGTCTGCGGAACAAAATTGCTCGGAAGAGGATGTGTAGAGTTTATCAGGCGAAGGAGAGAGATTTCCGAAATAACAGGTTCTTTCTCCGTTGTTCGAGGCTGAGTGTTTGACGAACCGTCCTCAGCAGATGATGAACCCGAAGAAGTTTTCGAGGTCTTTTCGGTTCGAGATGTTTCTTCTCCCGCCGTCGGTTCGGGCTCTGTTGCCGAACCTTTTGAAAATGCCTCATAGTACGGCTTTTCTCTCGACGGAAGAGAAATATCGGAAAACGCCGAATATGCAGATATCCTTGAATATGCAGAGTTCTCTACTGTACCGTCGTCAAGTTCTATGAGTGCGGATGTATTGGTAGGCTCGCCCTCTGTCTTGTTGTTGCCGCGCAACATAACAGGGAGCAAAACCGCCCCAACAACGGCGACAGAAGCAACCGCAGAGGTCACTATCGTTCTTATTTTCATCTTTTTTGCAGGCGGCATTGTTCCCCCTTACAATGACACCCGTTACCTCCGATATATCAGATAATCAACATATATATTCATCTTAAATGCCACAGGCATTTTTTCCCTTTACGTTTCCTGCCGAAACTTTACAGTGTTCATGCCGCAGAGCATCAAAACGGCGAATCGAATGCGTCTGAAACAGAAGAACGGCGTTTACCGTTTTCCCCATTACCGTCGTCAATTTGAAGACGAACCGTTTGCGGCGGGAACATCTTTCCATATATCGGATATCTCTTTTGTTTCCGAGCCTGATTTTTCGATAAGATTGCTTATCTCCGTTCTGCAATATTCGGACAGCAACGCCTTATTTGCAAGATAATCGCGATAAAGTTGTCCGTAAGAATCGAAATAGATATAAGCGATGCCCGATGATGTTTCAAAGGTCTCGCACTCCCCGGGAGTTCTTTTTTCGCCAAAAAGCCACTCGTTTATTTCGGAAAACAATGTGTATCCCTTATACACATTTGTGTGATATCCCTCTTCATTGGTCTTGTTGGGGTCTATTGAATATTCCTTTTCAAGAGCAATAAACGCCTCTTTGCTCTTGTCGCTCTCTTCCCATTTGGTTGCGACCTCGCTTGCGGAATCGCTTTTTACGAGCATTTCATAGAAATTGACAAGATTATAATCTCGCGTGTCTTTTTCTATATAATAAATAACAAACGTTGCGCCCGATGAAGATGCATCGACAAGATATACATCTCCCTTTTCTCTTTCGGAGGAACTTATCCAGCCGTAGAAATTCTTATCATAAGCGTCAAAATATGTTCCGTTGAAGTCATAAGTCTTTGTAACGTCGGCCGTGCCGTATGACACAAGCATATTCGTTGTCATGAAATTATTTGCGTAACCGTCCGCAAAAGCAGTTTCGGAGGACGTATAATGTTCTTTGAAATATTCCGCTATTTCAAGCAAAGACATATCCGAAAGTCCATCAATCTCACCAAGATTGAGTCCCTCGTTTTTCGAATCCTCGTTGAAAAACGCAAGACGAATTATATAAGCATCGAAACTGTCCTTATACTTTTCATAGCAATCGTGCTTTTCGTCATCCGTAAAAGTCTTGCCGTCTTGCAATTTATCGATATACTGATTGTATACCGACAAAATCTCAAAATAATTTTTTATATCGTCAACAATGACACCCGCCCCGAAAACAGATGTTATATACTCGCTTTCGGATTCGGCTTTGCCTCCGCTGACAGCGGAAGACGCCGTTGAGTTGAAATTTGTAAGTTGAGTCGTAACATACTCGTTATCGGGAGAAAGCCCCTGTGCCGTCGCCGCCGCATAAACGGAATAAATTTCTTTGCAGTATGTTTCCGTATAATCGGTAAAATACTGTGCCCAGGTCTTGTCCGTGCTTCCGTCAACGGTGCAAGACTGCTCACCGAAACTCTTTGTTGTATCAGGCACATTTTTCGATGACGAATTGCTCGACAAATACGTCTGAACAGATGCCGAATACAATATCTGGAACTCAAGTTCCGTAATATCTCTGCCCGAAACGGTCATAACAACATTTTCGGACTTATTCTTTCTTGCACGCTCGTTCTTATCCGCACAGGCGGAAAGCGAAAAGAGCGAAAGAACTATCAGCGCGCAAAGCAACAGCGCTACTGCGGAATTTTTTTTCATTTTACCTCCGATTCAATCAAAAATCCATCAAATATACATCCAGATCGACTGTTCCGTCATCACGGAACACAACGCCTTCTTCTTCCAGAAGTTTTCGTTGCATATCCTCGCCGCCGAATGCAAAAGCGGAGGAAGTTTTTCCCTCTCGGTTAACAACTCGATGGCACGGGATAACACCCGGTTCGGGATTGACATGGAGTGCATACCCCACAACACGGGCAAGTCGGGGGTTGCCCGACATCGCGGCGATCATACCGTAAGTCGCGACCTTCCCCCGAGGTATCCGTTTTACATTTTCATATATGCGTTCAAATGTGTTCATATCAAATACTCTCCTCTCACTCATATTCTTTCTTTGAACGGAGAAGAAATACAGATAAGAGTTACGCCCAAGTCATAACGCCTTTTCCGCTGAAAGTCATAACCTCTTTAAGCGTTTTGACGGCTTTTTCAAGTCCTTCGCGCTGGGACATCAGGCTGTCCTCGTGTTCGATTGACATAACGTAATCATAATCAATCGTGCGAAGCGCGGAAACTATCTCACGCCAAGCATCTTCGCCGCTGCCGTAGCTTATCGTTCTGAACACCCAAGAGCGGTTCATAACGTCACTGTAATGTTTGTAGTCAAGTACGCCGTTTACTGCGGTATTCGCCTTGTCTATGCGGGTATCTTTTGCGTGGAAATGCCACATACAATCTTTGAGAGCCTTTATCGCCTGTGCGGGCTCTATGCCCTGCCAAACAAGGTGTGACGGGTCAAAGTTTGCGCCTATCTCGGGGCCGACCGCCGCGCGGAGATTGAGCAGCGTCTCGGGATTGTATACGCAAAAACCGGGGTGCATCTCAAACGCGATTCTCGTAACGCCGTGGTCGCGTGCAAATGCCGCCATTTCGGTCCAATACGGAATAAGGCACTCGTTCCACTGATAATCCTTTATTGCAAGGAAATCTTCGGGCCATGCGCAGGTCACCCAGTTCGGGTACTGCGAATTCGGGCTGTCGCCGGGACAACCGGAGAAACCGACTATCGTATTGACGCCCATTTTTTCGCAAAGCAGAATCGCTTTTCTGAACTGTTCGTCATAAGATTTTGCAATATCCTTATTCGGATGAACGGGGTTGCCGTGACAGCTGAACGCAGAAATCATCAGGTCATTCTTTTTGAGCACATCGCGAAAATCATTAAGAGCCTTTTCATCGTTAAGAAGAACGTCGGGATCGGCGTGTGCTTTTCCGGGATAACCGCCGCAACCTATTTCAACAGCCTGAATGCCGAGAGATGCGAAGTATTTCGCGGCTTCCGCAAACGGAACGTCCGCAAGAAGATTTGTAAGAACTCCGAGTTTCATATCAGAAAACCTCCGTAATTACGCTTTCGAGGGGTCGTATCCTTCGATTTTTTCAGCGGGAACAACCTGCTGCCAGCAGTCCATAACGACCTTGTTCGGATTATATGCCCAATGAACAGCATTCTTTATAACTTGAAGAACGTTTTTATCGTAATAGTTCGGATATGCTTCATGTCCGTTCTGGAAATAGAAGATTTTTCCTGCGCCGCGATGATACGTCACGCCGCTGCGGAACACATTGCCGCCCTCATACCAGCTGATGAACACTGTCTCGTCGGGCTCGGGAATAACGAACGGTTCGCCGTACATTTCCTCATGCTCAACAAGGAAGTTATGCGGAACGTCTTTGCATATCGGGTGATTGGGATTTACTGCCCATACACGGCACTTTTCGCCTACTTCTCTCCATTGAAGATTGCAGGTGCAGCCCGTAAGTCTTGTGAACGGAAGAGAGTGATGCGCGGAGTGAAGTGCGATAAAGCCCATACCGTCATTTACTCTCTGAACAACGCGGTTAACAACTTCGGGAAGAACGGCACCGTGTGCAACGTGTCCCCACCAAATAAGGACATCGGTATCGTTCAAAACATCCTCGGAAAGTCCGTTTTCGGGCATATCGAGAGTAGCGGTGCGAATCTCGAAATCATCGCACGCAAGACCGTTTTTCAGCGCGGTATGTATACCCTCGGGATATATTTTCGCGATAGACGGTTCTTTTTTCTCGTGAACATATTCGTTGTAAATAGTAACTTTGATAGCCATTTTTTACACCTCAAAATTTTAAGTATATTTTCTTTTATTTTAGCCTATAATGTTGCCGCATTGAGGACAGGAAAGAGATTTTTCGCAGTCTGCGATTTTGTGAACGATATCAAGACCCGAAGTAACTTTGCCGAATGCGGCATACTGTCCGTCAAGATGAGACGATGTATCGTCACAGATAAAGAACTGACTGCTTGCGCTGTTGTTCTCCGATGTTCTCGCCATGGAAACAACACCAGCTTCATGTGCAAGTTTGTTTTCAAAACCGTTTTCGGAAAACTCACCGTAAATGCTGTTCTCTGAACCGCCCGTGCCTGTACCCGCGGGGTCGCCGCCCTGAATCATAAAGCCGTCGATAACACGGTGGAAGATAAGTCCGTCATAAAAGCCCTGTTTTGCAAGATAAGCAAAGTTGCGAACCGAAACGGGGGCTACGTCGGGATAAAGTTCAAGTTCTATATCGCCGTAATTCTCAACGGTTATTTTTACTTTTACATTCTTCGAAAAATCAACGCCGAAATCGGAATATATCGTTTTCAGATAATCCTCTTTCATCACCTTTGCGGCTTCATCGGAATACGTTGCGTCCGATTTGTTTTCACCGAGCGACTCGGGAAGTATCTCCACCTTTGTCATAACTATTTTTTCTTTCGGCGAGGACTGATAACCTGCAACAAGCGCTTCAAGGTTGTAGTTGTACTGTTTTGCAACCTTTTCAAAAGAAAAGCCGCACTTTGAACAGGTATATGCGGAACTTTCGGTCGTAGTGGTCTGCATATCGTTATTCTCCTTTTTTGCACAGGCGCAAAGAGCCAGCAAAACTGCGGATACCATAAGAATCGAAATTATTTTTTTCATTTGATACCTCTTTCGGCGGGACACCCGCGCTGATAATATATATTAGATATATAATAATACAAAAGTCCTCTGTTTTCAATAGATGTTACCGAAAAACCACACAAAAAAACGGCGATTTGTCAGTTTGCACAAATCGCCGCCATACCCTTTGTTAAAAATATTGTTCGAGTTCTTTTTTCAGTCTTTTCAGTATTTTTTTTTCGAGCCTCGATATGTAAGACTGCGAAATTCCGAGAACATCCGCGACCTGTTTTTGCGTGTACTCTTCGCCGCCGCGAAGGCCGAAACGAAGTTCCATTATTTCACGTTCTCTCGGGGCAAGTCGGTTCACGGCATTTTTCAGCACGGTAATTTCCATTTCGGTTTCAAGGCTTCCGCTTACGCTGTCCGTATCCGTTCCCAGCACATCGCCCAACAGCAGTTCGTTACCTTCCCAATCGATATTAAGAGGTTCTTCAATGGAAATTTCGCTGTGCGATCGGCTGTTTTTTCGAAGATACATCAATATCTCATTTTCGATACACCTTGAAGCGTAAGTGGCAAGTTTTATATTCTTGTCCGCACGGAACGTATTGACAGCCTTTATCAGTCCTATCGTCCCGATTGAAATAAGGTCCTCGATATTGATACCGGTATTCTCAAACTTTCGGGCAATGTAAACCACAAGCCGCAGATTGTGTTCTATCAATTCGGAGCGGGCGTTGTCGTCGCCCTTTGCAAGTCTTGCTATTGCTTCGGTCTCTTCTTCCGCGGAGAGCGGCGGCGGGAGAGACTCGGAACCGTTTATGTAATATATCTCATCGCTCAAAACTTCCCTTAAAGCGTTTCCGGAAGCAAGGCAAGCTATCGCTTTTCGTATTCCGCTGAATTTTTCACCGAATGTTCTTTCCATTCTTTTGTTCTCCTTTCAAAAAAGCGGACTGACTCCGCTGTATGCGCCGCTTTTGTCAAAAACCGTGTCACGGCAGGCAATAACAACTTTCTTTTCTTCACCGTTGACGGTAAATCTGTCGGGAAGAAACCCTCGCATTATACCGGTTCTCCCGTCCGCGTTCTTATACGGAACAAGGCGCAGACGGCGGTAAAGCGCACCGTCCCGTACAATCATTCCGTCACGCAGGTCGGCAACGGGACGTATCTTTTTTTCTTCAACAACCACTACGGGCAGTCCCGATATGCTTTCAACAAGTCGGTTTCCCGTATCGGTCAGGCAGTTGAACTCAACACTCCTGCCGTCAAATTCGACCGAGCAGCGGCAAAACGCCTCTTTCGGCATACGTTTTGTAAAAAACCTGTCTACAACTATTTGTATAACGCAGACAATAACCGTTACCGCGAGTATGTACGTGACAGGCAAATCAAAATACACTTCGCCGTTGTTGACGTAAATGAAATCACCCGTCCACGGCAAAAACGTCAGCAGAAGCAAACACCCGATATATGCAGCCGACACCGCCATAAAAACGCAGAGTGTTTTTATGAACTTACGGACATTTCCGAATCCGAAAGCAACAAAAACTATAAGTGCGCCCGAAATGAATTTTGCGGCGATATTCAACAAAAAAGAAAGTTGCGGCAAACAGATTGCAAAGCCGTAGGCTACGGAAATCGCGACCGCGAATATCAGCCGCAAAGGTTTTGTGTCAAGCCGCATTATCCGAGCAGTCAGCCACAGAATAACGGTGTTTACAACCACATTGACAAATATCAGAATATCAACGTAGACAGTCAAGCCCCTCACCCGAACATATTCTATCACGGCAGCGTCGAAAAACGTGTCGGAATATGTAACCGCTATTGACAAAAAGATATAAATGATGTAAAATTAGGAAGTAATAAATTTGTTCAAGGAAGTATACGGATTTGGCTGATCTCAACGCAAAAACAAAAAGATTTTCACCGTTAAAACCGGGGCAATACATTCTCCGTCTTATATGCGCATGGCTGTTCGGAGCCTCCGCCGCGACATTTGTTTCCAACGTCAAAGCGACGGAAGAACCGCTGCTGAACACGGTGTCCGTTGCGGCAATGCTCATAATCGCGGCAGGAGTCTTCATCGCAACGTGCTTTATCAAAAGCGATAAAAAAGCGTACATAATTCTTATCGCCGCCGCAGAAACGTTCTGTATAAGCGTTCCGCTTAAAGAGGCGAACCTTTCGGTTCCCGTTTCTGCGGGGCTCTGCCTTATTCTTTGCGCCGCAATTGCCTATTCGGACTTAAAGGATATAAATGTGAAGATAAGCAACCGCACGGTTTACATAACGGTTGCGGCGTTGCTTGTTGCCATTACGGTGTATATCGGAGCGGCGTGCATAGTCAGATATGACAACTATGAGATAAAGGGCTACGATCACGGACTTTTTGACCAGATGTTCTACTATATGAAAAACACGGGGCTTGCGGATACTACGTTTGAGCGCAATAGGCTGATGAGCCATTTTCAGGTTCATTGCTCGCCTGTTTTTTATCTGCTGCTTCCGCTTTACATGATATTCCCGTCGTCGCAGGCGTTGCTTGTCATCAACGGATTTATCCTGATTTCGGGCATAGTCCCGCTGATGTTCCTCTGCAAAAAATATAACCTTTCAAACATTGCAACGGTCCTTTTCTGCGCTTGTTATGCGATATATCCCGCACTTGCGGGCAACGGACTGTGGGGACTTCACGAAAACTCTTTTCTTGCGCCGTTTGTGCTTTGGTTCTTTTACTTTTCAGAAAAAGACAACCACATTCCCGCCGTTGTTTTTGCTGTTCTGATTCTTTGCGTCAAAGAAGACGCACCCATATATCTTGCAATAATAACCATATATTATATCATCTCGGGCAAAAGCCTGAAGAGAAACATTCCCCTGCTCGCGCTTTCACTTGCCTATTTCTTTGCGGTCACGGCGCTTATGCAAAAATATGGGCTCGGCATAATGTCAAACCGATATGAAAACTATGTCGGAGAAGACGGAAGCCTTATCGGAATAATCAAATCGTTCATCATGAATCCCGCTTTTACGCTTTCGCAGGCGTTCAACGAGAAAAAGTTGTTGTTTCTTGTGCAGCTCTTCGCTCCGCTCTGCTTCTTGCCGTTTATGACAAAAAAACCTGCACGATTGATACTGCTTACCCCGATACTTCTCGTTAATCTGATGACGAATTATAAATATATGCCGATGATAAACTATCAGTACGTCATAGCAAATACGGCAATACTTTTCTATATATCCGTCGCGGCATATTCGGAAATGGGCAAAAAGCGAAAAAAAATTCTTGTCTGCGCTCTTCTTTTCTCAACCGTTTTTGCGCTGTCAAACAGGCTGCACCCGACATATCTGACAAGAACTGCGGAACAAACGGCATGGAACGAAAAAATGACTTCCGCACTTTCCGTGATTCCGTCCGACGCAAGTGTTGCCGCAACAAATTCCCCGTCGGGACAGTTGACACAAAGAAAAGAACTTTACTGCATCTACACCGCGGATGACCTCAAAAATATTCCCGACTTTGTTGAATACTATGTCGTTCGGCTCGACGGCAGCCAAAAGACCGAAAAAATACTGAAGGAAATCAACAGCGGCGACTACAAAGAATTTTTCCGCGAAGACGGAGTCGTTGCAATCTATAAAAAATAAATTCGACATAAAATGTCGGACAGCGAAAGGATATTAAAATGAAAAAGAGGTTTTTCAGAAATGGACTCACGGAAACCGGAAATCCGCTGAAGCTTAAACCGGGTCAGTACATAATAAGATTGCTGACGGCGTGGTTTTTCGGGGCTTTTGCTGCGGTTCTCGTCGGCGATTATAATGCATTTTTATCTCCGCTGCTCGGAAAAGGTTCGCTTTTCGCGCTGCTCGTCATCGGCTTTGTCGTATTTGTCGGCACCTGCTTTTTGAAGCGTGACAAACTTGTTTTTCTTCTGCTTATACTCGGAACGGAATCGTTTTGTTTGAGCATTACGCTCAAAATCGTGAACACGACGATTTCCGTACCGCTTTCCGTCGGACTTTGCCTTGTTTTGTGCGCGGTCGTTGCATATTCGGACTTGAAAGACCTTGACCTGAAAATCAAGAAAAGGACACTTTATATCGCCGTTGCGGTCATGCTTGTTCTTATGACCGCGTATATCGGCACCGCCTGTATTGTAAAATACAATAATTACAATGTTTACGGGTACGACCACGGGATTTTTGCCCAGATGTTCCACAACATGAAAGAGACGGGGCAGATGGTCACGACCTACGAAAGAAATGAATTGATGAGCCACTTCAAAGTTCATTTCTCCCCTATTTTTTATCTTTTGCTGCCGTTGTACATGATTTTTCCGTCATCGCAAGCGTTGCTCATCATAAACGGCTTTATAATCATTTCGGGTATCGTGCCGCTGATGTTCCTTTGCAAAAGATTCAAACTTTCGAACATTGCGACGCTTCTTTTCTGCATTTGCTATGCGATATATCCCACATTTATCGGCAACGGACTTTGGGGACTGCACGAGAACGCATTTCTCGCACCGCTGATACTTTGGCTGTTTTATTTTTCCGAAAAAGACTGCACCATCGGTGCCGTTATCTTTGCCGTGCTTCTGCTTTGCGTTAAAGAAGACGCGGCAATGTATCTTGCGATCATCGCCTTGTACTACATCGTTTCGGGCAAAAGTCTTGCAAGGAACTTTATACTGCTGGCGCTTTCGCTTCTCTGCTTCGGCGCGGTGACGATGCTTATGCAAAAATACGGACTCGGAATTATGTCCGCAAGCCGATTCGGAAACTATATCGGCAAGGACGGAAACCTGTTCACCTTAATAAGGTCGGTCATAGAAAATCCTGCTTTTACTCTTTCACAGGTATTTACCCAAGAAAAGCTGCTTTTCCTGCTGCAAATGTTTGCTCCGCTCTGCTTCCTTCCGCTGATGGGCAAAAAGCCTGCAAGACTTATACTTCTTATCCCGATGCTGCTGATAAACCTTATGACAAGATACAGTTACGGTTATAACATATATTTTCAATATACGCTCGGTTCTGCGGCAATTCTGTTTTATCTTTCAGTTGCGGCGTATTCCGAAATGGGAGAAAAGAGAAAAAAGACGCTTATCTGCGCAACGCTTTGCTCAACCGTAATGGCTTGTTCCACATACCTGTCTCCGGGCTATCTCGGCAGAACGGACGACGTGAAACAAAGAAATGAGGAAATTAAACAAGCTCTTTCCGTGATTCCGGATGACGCAAGCGTCGCGGCGACAGACTCTCCCGCAGGCAACCTGACAGAAAGGGACGAACTCTATTACATAAACAGTGCAAACAAAATCTATTCCGATGTTCCGAAAGATGTTGAATATTATGCAATACGCAGAGGTCATGGATGGGAACGAATGGAAGAGGTCATTGAAAAACTCAGAGACACGGACGGGCTGACCGAAATCGTTACAACAGAAAACATTGTCATTTTCAAAAATGAAAATACGGGGGCGGGCAAATGACGAAGAATACACCGACAAGAATCATTATTCTCACTCTTCTCCTTGCGGCTGGAATTTTTTCGGCAATGCTGTGGAGCAGAAGCGTTTGGTTTCCCGTTTGCGGAGTCGCAGTATTTGCATTATTTAACGTTTTCCCGTCATTTGTAAAAAGACCCGACAAAAAACTCCGCATAAGTTCGGACGGAGCAGATCTGCTGACGGCATTTCTTGCGCTTGTTTGCATAGAATGCGTCTTATTCCCATTTTACGCAAATTATGTAACAGGTTGGTTTTCTTCCTCATTCTGGATATGTTTTGCAATCATATTCACAGCCGATTTGACAGTTTTTTGGAACGGAATAATCCGAGTATATGCAACGTCTTCAATAATCGGTGCAAAATGGCGTATTATCGGAATAATCTGCGGAATGATACCGATAGCGCATATATTTGTGCTTATAAAAATAATCGGGTTGGTTCGTTTTGACGTAAAAACGGAAGAAGACCGAAAAGAACGGCGCAACAATATACTACGGCGAACAGCAATCCGCACTCGGAGTAGCAGAAAGCGCCGCGGAAATCTCGGAAAGAATAAAGAAAATCATAAACGAGACAGGCTGCGAAAAAGTAAACATAATCGCCCATTCAAAAGGTGGGCTTGATTCGAGATATGCAATAACACACCTCGGACTTGACAGATACGTTGCCACGCTGACCACTATCAATACCCCTCACCGAGGCTGTGAATTTGCGGACTGGCTGTTCGCGAAAGCCTCCGAAGGATTTAAGAACAAACTTTCAGCCGCTTATAATTCAACGCTCCGAAAACTCGGAGACAGGTCTCCTGACTTTCTATCATCGGTAAGGGACCTCTGCGCGTCGGAGTGTAAAAAGTTGAACGAAACAACGCCCGACGCTCCGAACGTATTTTATCAAAGCACGGCAAGCAAGATAAACAAACCTTTAAGAAACATTCCCCCGCTCTGCTTTACGAGTGCATTTGTCAAACGGTTCGACGGACCGAACGACGGTCTTGTTAGCATAACGTCCGCAAAATGGGGCGAAAAAGTCACCGTATTGCAAAGCAATTCGCCCGAGGGTATCTCGCACGCCGACATGATAGATATGTCGCGCCATAACCGCAAAGATATTGATATTCTCGAATTTTACGTTGAGCTTGTTTCCGACCTGAAAAAGAGAGGATATTAAGCATATCTGAATATTGTTTTGCATAGGCTAAACATACTAAACTATCAAAAACTCGTTATACAAAAACGGACTGTAAAAAACACACGTTTCTTACAGTCCGTTTTAATATGTTTTAATATTATTCTTGTGCAGTTACAGGCAACCACAACTATTCATAAAATATATGCACCAATATATTTATCCGAATCTTGTCAACACCTACAAAGCAATTTTTTGACATCAGATTTTATCTGCGAGATATCCGCCGACTTGATCAACTTATCGTCTTCGCTCAACAAACCCATATTGATTTTAAAAAATTTTCGGCTGAAATCTCTGTCAGAATCAAAAACGTCCTCCAAAAGTCTGATTCTTTTCTGCATGCACAGAATGTTTTCCGACAGCAAAGAAAAATTTTTATGACGGAATAAATCTTTTGCAATCAACTGCTGCATTACATCGTACAAGCCGATTCCCAAAAGGTAACTTCCGTTACCGTCAAGCATTTTCATATCAAAATCGCTGTCAAGATATCTCCGTATGCTGTCCGTGATTAAATCAATATTGAAATCTTCTCCCAAATGTATAGGCCTTATCAACAACAAATACTCACAGGAATCATTGTCTATACATTTATGAAAGGAATTTCTGTCAACATAAACGGTATGATTCGGAAAATGATAGGAACTTACGGTATATGTATTACCGTAATCATTGTACCCTGATAAAATACAATCGCCGAGCCCATCAACGTTACTGCCCAAGCACCGCAGATCCGCACAACCGTTCGCAATAACGTAATATCCGTTTTCAATAGCAGCACAAATAGTTTTCTTTCCAAAATCTTTTAAGAAAAACTTAGGGATGGTTTCAAACTCCAACAAGTGCATTATTCCCATCCACCCGGAATTATCCATAAAAACACGTCCTATCTCACCGTCGCAAAAAGAACAGCGCAAACAGGAAACATGATTATAATACCAATAATTCAATGACGGATTCCCGGCAACGGCTATGCCGACACAAAAATGTTCCTCGCAAGAACCGTATAACGGCTCCGTAATGGGAAGCTGTATCATTTTCATATCACATAACCTCCGATAATTTCGACAATATCTCACCCTCCGCCGTAATATTACGTTCAACAAGCGTTTTTATTTTTTCTATGGGCGAATAATTATCGGTCATATTGATTTTCAAAAAAAGCAAATGTATTTTTTCCGAATTTTCAATAACTTCCTCATATCCGCAACTGAAACCGCTGCCGCAATCACACACAGATTCGACCTTTTTGATAAACTTAAATAAAAGACGTTTATGTTCAACGTAAAAAAGTGAGATACGCATATCCGGAGAATACTTGTTTTCCTCGACAAACGATAAATACTTCAATAAATACTTGCCCGTCTCCGCACCGACAGCGACAGAACTTTTGTCGCCGCAGTTGATTTCGGAAAAACGGCAAAGATAATCTTGTATACCTCTCTTTGCGCATATACGGTCAAATACTATCTCATCGCTTCGGACACGCATAGCGCACAAATGTCCGAGATTATCCATAACTGAATCTCTCGTTATATATTCAGACTCCAATGCCTGTTCAAGACTTTTTCGCGATGATGTTATAAAGCCGAAATGATCCGTCTCCGTATATACCGCTATGTTATATTTATCGGAAGAACAGTCATAGCCGTATATCAAACAATCGTGAATACAGTGCCTTTTCTGAAATAAACGCGCATTTTCCAAATAAAACTCGTCATAGCAATCAATATAAACATAGTACCCGTGAGACAAACAATAATGTATTATTGAGCTTGCAAATGGAACAAATATCTTTCGGCAAAGCGTATGATACTCCAAAGCATCTTTCATTTGTGAATAACCGGATTTGACAAAAGATAACTCAAAGTCTCCATTACTCTCCGTATCGAAAAACTTATTGCACTTGATCTGCAAGCCGTTATTAAAATACCAATTGTCCGCAGTCGGATTTCCCGCCATAACAATTGCGGGACAGGCATCGCATTGATATGTTGTGAATTGAGGTATTTTCGCGGGCAACAGAACAGAGTCCATACGTTTGATTACTCCTGTAAATATTTTTCCGCTTGAAGATTAAACATCTCCGCATACTTGCCGTTAAGACGCATCAGTTCATCATGGCTGCCATGCTCGATTATCCTGCCGTCTTCAAGCATATATATCTTATCCGCCATGCGTGTTGTGGAAAGCCTGTGAGAAATAAACACGACAGCCTTATTATACGTCGCACTCATCATAAGTTTGTTGAGTTCATATTCACTGTCCGGGTCAAGAGCGGACGACGGCTCGTCCATTATAACTATCTGATTATTTTGCATGATAGTGCGTGCAATGGCGACCTTTTGCGCTTCTCCGCCCGAAAGAATAGTACCGTTGTCGTCAAACTCTCTGCCGAGCTGTGTATAGATTCCGTCAGGCAATTGTTCGAGTTTGTTTGTGAATGTAGCAGCGTCAAGAGCTTTCTTTATACGTTCCTCTTCTTCGGGAGTGCCGTCAAGCAAGTCCATCTTTACATTCTCCGCAATAGTGACGGAAAAGAGTTTGAAATCCTGAAATACCGTGCCGAAAAGTTCGCGATAATCGTCTGTTTTATAGTCGCGGACAGGTCTGCCGTTGAGATAAACAGCCCCCTTATTCGGCTCATAAAGACGCAGCAATAATTTTATCAACGTCGATTTTCCCGCGCCGTTATAACCGACAATTGCAATTTTTTCATTCTTGTGGATTTTCAGCGATACGTCCTTTAATACAGGCTCGGGACTGCTGTCATATCCGAACCAGACATTTTTCATTTCAAGCAAAGTCAACGGCTCGGTAATATCAAGCGCATCGGGAGCATCCTTGATCTGAGGGTCATACTCCATAAACGCACGGAACTTTTCGATATACTTGCTGTTTGTCGCAAAATCTATCACCGAGAACACAAAACTGCGCACATCGCTTGCCGTGCGCTGAACGGCAGGAAGAATCGTCATCATCCCACTGATTGCAAGCGTATGAGTGACAACTATCTGATACGACATATACAAGTAGAACACAACGTTCAGCACTATATCTTTCAACAAAGAGGAAGTATAGTTCACCCAAAAGACATCCTTGACATTTTTAAGGATATTTTCTTTTGCGCGTCAACAAAGCCGTCATACTTGTCTAAAAACAACTGACGGATCTTGTTCATTCGCAACTCTTTTGCATAAGTATCAAGAAAAAGTACACGGTTTACATAGTCGAGTTCTCTGTTGACAGGAACAAGGTCTTCGTCCTTTTTGAGTTCTGCCTTTGCAGTCAAAAGTTTTGCGACTATGCCTATTATTGCAAGAACCGCGACAAATATTGCCGCCGACATATCAAGCGAAACGATTACAACGCCTATCGTCACAAGCGATGCAATTACTCCGAGCATTTCCATTATAGCTCTTACAACCTTGAACGGCATTGACGACGCATACTCAAACGACCAAACAAAGTCATCGTAAAAATCGGGATTTTCATACTTTGAAATCTCTACGGTACGGGATTTATGATATATAATATCCTTCATTTTTTCGATAAAACGCGGTATTTTTATCTGGTAATAAAAATATCCGAAAACAGAACTTAAAACAAATGATACAACCTGCACCGAAATCAAGATTGCGAACTGTATCAATACGGGGATAAAATCAGAGGTATTGTTCGTAATCTGACTTTCGATCTGTGAATACAGATTGTTCAGGAAATTATAATATATGTAATTTGTAATGACATCCGAATATATAACAAAAAACAGTTGGATAAATATGTATGCCGGCATATATTTGACAACATATTTTACCATATAAAAGTTGTTGCTTATAATTCGTTTCAACTTTTTCATCATTTACTCCCCCTGTATTTTTCAGCTTGCCGCAAAAACATTTTTGCGTATTTGCCGCCGAGTTTCATCAACTCACGGTGCGTTCCCTGCTCGGCAATCTGACCGTTTTCCAGATAATAAACGGTATCTGCAAGCACGGCGGACGACAGTCTGTGAGAAATAAACACAACGATTTTTCCCTCACAGGCACGCATCATGTTCTCATACATATTATACTCGGCAATGGGGTCAAGCGCAGATGATGGTTCGTCAAGAATAACGATTTCGCAAGGCTTGGCAAAAACCCTTGCAAGGGCTATCTTTTGGAATTCGCCGCCCGACAAAATAACACCCTTGTCACTGAACTCGCGCGTAAGCAAAGTATCCATGCCGTTTTCAAACGTGCAGACCTTATCCCAAATTCCGCTTTCACGAAGTGCGTTTTCAACGATTTTTCTGTCCTCTTCCGTTTCGCACTTTCGCATAAGAACATTTTCGGCAACGCTCAGAGCAAGCACCTGATAATCCTGAAAAACCGTTCCGAACAATGCGCGGTAGGAGTCAAGGTTTATCTGCTTTATATCTGTTCCGTTAAGAAGTATCTGACCGTCCGTAACGTCATAAAGACGCATCAGAAGTTTGACAAGAGTTGACTTTCCTGCGCCGTTGTTGCCGACTATGGCAATTTTTTCTCCCGGACGGATATTCATATTGATATGCTTTAAGCACTCGTTTTCCTGGCTGATATACTTAAAACTGACATCCTTGATCTGCACCGCAGGTTTAACTGACGTATCCACTTTCGGACCGTTCTCGTTAAGGCTGACGTTTGGTTTGTACTCAAAGAAATACTTCAAATCATCGACATAAAGCGAACTGTTGCCCAATCTGTGAAAGATGCTTGCAAAGGATTGCAAATGGCTTGAAACAGAGCCTACGGAATTGATTGCGACGAAGAAATTACCCAACGATACCGTTTTGGAAATTATCGTTCTGAACGCAATGTAGATCTGCGCACCGAACGAAGAAATCATGCCGGAAGAAAAGTCCAACGCATTGAATTTGATTGATTTCCAACTGTATTTTCTCGCAAGGGCTATGAGTTTATCGTTGGCGTCGTGATAGATCTTCAATATATTCCGAAATATCTTGGTCATACGCATCTCTTTTACATAGTCCATCAAGTAAAAGATACGGTTTGAATAATCGACACGCCTGTTCTGCGGAACTTCCTTCAAAGAGTATTCGTGCTTGAACTTGTTCACTATCCCGCCCGTTATCAGCGTATACAAAAAAGGAATCACCGAGAAAACAACAAGTAACGGGTCTATCTCAAAAAGAATGAACGACATTGAGAACATCATTATCACGCTTGTTAAAAAGTCACAGATGATCTGTATCGACTCATGAACCTTTGACGCAAAAATGACGTTTGCTATTACATATCTGTCATAAAAGTCCGTCTGTTCAAAACACGCAATGTCAAGTTCAAAAACTTTGTTGTAAAACATCTTTTGAAGACGTCTGTTTATCTCTATGTTCGCTTTCGGCAGATAAAAAGTGTTATAAAACTGCATTACCGAACCGGTAATCCAATTAAACAAAAATGTACCGACAACAACAATTACGATTTTGCCGTAGTTTGAACCCGCCTGCAACTCATCAACAACGGTTCTTACAAGAAAAACATTCGTTACAAGTTGCAAAATGCAGCCCCAGATAGTGAACAGCAAACTGAGCCAGACTTTCAGTGGACTGGCCTTATAAAGAAGTTTCAGTACAAAAAAATTATTGGATAAAATATGCTTAATTCTTTTCATTCACTTTCTCCTATCCTAAATGATTAAGCGATTTGTTTTCATTACAATCTTCTTTTTTCTGTTTTTTTCGTCAGCAAATAATAAAAAAGCACAAAGAATCCCCTTATAAAATCTTTGCGCTTTCCCTTAAATTAAATTTTACCGACCTTAATAAACAAGCATACATATAAATAATGTACCTTTCGGACTTTTATTCATTATACCATAACCAAAATATTTTGTCAATATTTGAAAGAAAATATTGCAAATTATCGTTACAGGTCTATGGTTCTACCCATAATTTTCCATGAAGCCTGATATATAAACAAAATACTCCTCATTATCATAAAAATGCTCCGAAAAGATTTTTCTTTTCGGAGCATTGGTTTTCTGTTTTTAAGATTACTTCGCGTATTCAACGGCACGGCTTTCTCTGATAACGTGAACTTTGATCTGACCGGGATATTCAAGTTCGGCTTCGACCTTATTCGCGATATTTCTTGCAAGAACTGTCATGTCGTCGTCCGAAATATCTTCGGGTCTGACCATAACGCGAATCTCACGACCTGCCTGAATGGCATAAGTTCTTTCAACGCCTTTGAAACTGTTCGCAAGGGATTCCAGTCTTTCGAGACGTTTGATGTAACTCTCGATATCTTCACGTCTTGCGCCGGGTCTTGCAGCGGATATTGCGTCCGCCGCCTGAACGATAACGGCAACAACACTTTTCGCTTCAACGTCGCCATGGTGAGCTTCAATGGCGTGAACTATCTTCTCGCTTTCCTTGTATCTGCGCGCTTCCTCAACACCGATACTGATATGCGAACCCTCTTTTTCCTGATCGAGAGCTTTGCCTATATCGTGAAGCAATCCCGCACGCTTTGCGGCGGTAACGTCCGCACCTATCTCACCCGCGATAAGTCCCGCAATGTGCGAAACTTCTATGGAGTGGACAAGCACATTCTGACCGAAAGACGTTCTGTAATGAAGTCGTCCGAGCAATTTGACAAGTTCGGGGTGAATGCCGTGAACGCCTGTAACAAACGTTGCGTTCTCGCCCTCCTTTTTGATCGTCTGCTCAACTTCTTTTCTGGCTTTTTCAACCATGTCACCGATTCTTGCGGGGTGAATACGTCCGTCCTGAATCAGTTTTTCAAGCGCGATTCTTGCAATCTCTCTGCGAACCATATCAAAGCATGAAATGGTTATTGTTTCGGGTGTATCGTCGATTATAAGATCGACACCCGTCAACTGTTCGAGAGCGCGAATGTTGCGTCCCTCTCTGCCGATGATTCGACCTTTCATCTCATCGTTCGGAAGAGTTACAGCCGAAATTGTCGCTTCCGCAACGTGGTCGGCGGCACATCTCTGAATGGCAAGCGAAATTATTTCTCTCGCTTTTGTTTCCGCTTCCTCTTTTGTACGATTTTCGTATTCCTGAATTTTGATTGCCTGTTCGTGTTTCAGTTCGCCTTCAAGATTTGCGATAAGTTCGGTCTTTGCCTGTTCCGCGGTCATGCCGCTGATACGTTCGAGAACGGCTCTCTCACCTTTTTTAAGTTCTTCGAGTTCCGCTTCTTTTTCTTCAACGACCTTCATTTTGCCTGCAAGGACGTTTTCTTTCTTCTCATAAGAATCTGCTCTTCTGTCAAGAGACTCTTCTTTTTGAATGACTCTTTTTTCAAGCCTTTGGACTTCATTCCGTCTTTCACGGATCTCTTTCTCAGCTTCCGTGCGACTTCTGTGAATATCTTCTTTCGCTTCGAGCAAAGCCTCTTTCTGCTTCGTCTCCGCTGTTTTTATCGCCTCATTAACAATATCTTTCGCTTTCTGTTCGGCAGAGCCTATCGTTGCTTCTCCGACCTTTTTGCGGTAAAGATTGCCGCATACAAGTCCGACTGCAAGGCACACAACTCCGACAGCGACAAGGATAATTATTTCAACGGTTCCCAAGGCTAACGGTATAATATGTTCTATTTCTGACACCTCCCAACTTAAAATTTATGTAGATAGAAACATAATCCTGTTATATGAACAAAACTATACTTTATAATTATATATTATAAATATAAAATTGTCAAGTTGATTTTTCAGCGAACGGGTTTTTGACGCAGATTTGTCAAAAAGCAGCTTTCAGATTTCATTAAAAATTTATTATTTCAAACTTTCGGGACTTGAAAATATTATGTTTATATGGTACAATATGTGTATATTCGGCGAAAAAGATTTCTTTCGCAAAAAGAGAAAGAAAAATACCTTTATTATTGCTGCCCTCAAACAGGAAAAAGGAGGCTCCTATGGCTGAAAGATATGAAAACGGCGCTCCGAGAAGAAGACCTTCGGATGCGACGAGAGAACAAAGAACGCAGCGAATAGACAGAGTTCACCAAAACGGCTCTTCCCGTCCGATGACGGAAGAAGAACTGCGCGCACGCAGAAGACGCATTGCGGAAAGAAAGCGCAGAAAAAAGAGAGAAAAAAGAATCAACATGATTTGCGCAATAATTGCCGTTATAGCATTTTCCGCGACGATATGCACGGGTGTGTTCTTTTTCAAAGAAAGAAACGCATACAACAGCGTTCAGGAACAAAAGGCAGCGGCTGACCAACAGGCGGTTGACTTAGGACTCAAATACGAAAAAACAAAAGAAGAGATTTCAAATCTTGAAAAAGAAATAGCGGATTTGCAATCAAAACTTCCGCAGGAATAAGGAGGACAATATGAGAATAGTATACATACTTATCACTTTTGTCTGCCTTGCGCTTTCCATTGTTTTTATGTATTTCGGTTTTTCGAACAAATCGGGCATAACCGACGCAAACAATATGCTTGCGGAGCAGGAACAAAAAGTTAAAGACGCACAGAACAATCTAAACGAACTCCAACAGACGCTCGCTTCGAAAAAAGCGGAAAAGAGCGGGCTTGAATTGCAGGTTCGTTACAGAACCGAGCCTACGGCATTTCTGACATTCAACAGCGTTCCGTCATCCAATACGGCAAAGATACTCGATATACTCAAAGAGAACAACGTAAAAGCGACATTCTATATAACGGGAAGCCTCATTCAGACGGACGAGGACAGAGCCGTTGTCAAGCGCATAATTGACGAGGGGCACGCGATAGGCATTCGCGCTTACGGTTCGGATAACGTTTCGGAAATCTTTTCGAGCGCGGAAAAATATATGGAAGACGTCCAAAAATGCGCCGCAATGATCAAGGACATAACGGGAACAGAAACAAAACTTGTCCGTATGCCAGGCGGAACGGAAAGAGCGAAATCGTACTGCACTCAATACGGCAACGGAACGGAAACGCTCCGCGAAATAATGAAAAGTCTTCACGACGCGGGATATTCCGTAACGGACTGGTACACGGATGCGGGCGATTACGATTCATCGGCAAGTGCTTCTTCCCTGCTTGAAGTCGTAAAGACCGCGGCAAGCTCGAGAACGCAAAACGACGGCTACAAGACTTACATATTGCTTATGTACGGCACCGATGTTTCGGTCGAACTGCTGCCTGATGTTATTAGTGCGCTTAAAGAACTCGGATACAACACATTCGAAAAAATCGTTCCGGGCGGATACGCATATATCAAATATCCGGTAGATTATTGATAAAAGAGGTCATATATGCAGGAAATAATGTCAAAAGAAGAGCTCGAAGAACAGAAAGAGATGATTCTCGACCTGCTCCGAAGCACGGAAAGAGACGGCATAGACAAACTTGCCGACTACCTTTCCGATTCGACGGACTTTTTCACGGCGCCCGCTTCAACAAGGTTTCATAACAATTTCAGCGGCGGTCTGGCGCAGCATTGTCTTAACGTTTACGAGAATTTCAAATCGCTGCTTGAAATCAAAGGCATTGAAATGTCCGAAGACAGTATAATAATATGTGCGCTTCTCCACGACCTTTGCAAGTGCAACACTTACGTGGTTGAGACAAGGAACAGAAAAAACGAGCAGGGACAATGGGAAAAATACAATATTTGGGCAACTAATAAAGACGTTGACATTCCCCTGCCCCATTCTTCGCGTTCAATAGCAATTATCAGAAAATTTATCAAACTCTCCATAAAAGAGGAATTGACCATATTTTATCACATGGGTCCCTACGGCGGAGAAGACTACGAATACAGAAATATGCTGAAAGCGGCAAATGAGAAATACCCGCAGACGGTTCTGTTTTATGTCGCGGACACCATAGCGTCGTATCTGGACGAAGAAACGGTAACGGACTGACGAACAACTACAGTATAAAATTAAAAGGTCGCCTTACGGTGACCTTTTACTGTTTATGGTAGGGATATAAAACAGATTCCTTCAATAAATTCATGCACGGGGTTGCTCCGCACGGTGATTCTCGCATTGCGTAGCAAAAACTCCTTTTCATTTATCTATAATCCCCTTTTCTTTTTTCCGAAAACGACGATTTGAGAGAAGAGAAAAAACCGAAAAGAACCAAAAATAAACGACGATCTTCTTTCGAAAATCGTCGTTTATTTTTGGAGCAGGCGACGGGAATCGAACCCGCGCTGTCAGCTTGGGAAGCTGAAGTTCTGCCATTGAACTACGCCTGCATGCTTGTTGATTATAGCACAACAAACAAACTTTGTCAAGTGAATTATGTCAATTATTGGCTATTAAAATGTCCACTCTTATTTATTACAAATATCTGTTTTCAAAGAAAACTGTTTCAAAGAACCCGTCAACGTTATGATAAGGGCTCATATACGCATAACTCCACTGAGATTAAATTCCCTTGCGATTCGGATTCGAGGAGAACCGTAATTTTGACAGACGCCCGTTAAGGGATGGAAATAATTTCGGCTCAGAGGCAGGTCATTGTTTTAGACAAATCCACCCCTCTGCGTCAAACAGGAATTTGCCTTACATTTCCTTCTTGATGATTATTTTTTCTCCTGTTCGGGATTCTTCCACAAATCCGTGTTTCAGAAAAAGTGTAATAGACGGGTTGTCAATTGCAATATCATCATAGAGAACTGAAATCCCATTGTTTTTCGCTACGGAACACAGCAGAGTCAACGCCTCACTCCCATAGCCTTTTTTTCTGTATTTTGAATAGATAATAACATTGGCTATCTCATGCTGTATTTCGGTATCGTAGCGGTATGAAATTTCTCCAACGAATTGACCATCTTCATTTTTTAAATATCTATAATACCGCTTGTTCTCGTGGCAATCAATCCAATAATTGTACCAGCTGCTCCATTTATCCTCCGGCCATGGAATTGTTCCGCCATAGGCATGATTGTAGGACATGGTATCTTCATCTTCCAGCATCATTTGCCGAAACCACAAGTCCTCATATTTTGGCTCATATAAAGTAAGCATCATTACCTCCTGCAAATTCCGCGATTTGTCTGATTCATTATAACATAAAAGCCCACCGTAATTCTATCAAAATTACGGTGGACTTATGGTGGAGCATATGGGATTCGAACCCACGACCCCCACACTGCCAGTGTGATGCGCTCCCAGCTGCGCTAATGCCCCGAATATTACGTTCTGTTTTTCAACGAAAATATTATACCATATATATAAGAAAAAAGCAATAGGTCGAAATAAATTTATTTTCAAAAATATTCAGATGCTATTAAGGGCTGACAATGTTCCAAACAGAAACGAAATCGGGGTCTTCAACTGTTCGACCGTCTTCCAATGTATATACACCGATTTCCGCGTTTCTTAAAGCAGAAAAATCGGCGGGTAAAGTATGAACCTCACCGTCGGCGGTGCAAACCGTTATTACGTCGTCATCAACAGACTTTATCTTTCCGTAAAACTGTTCCCTACGCAAAAACTCTTTTTCGGAAGTAAAAATATTCAAGCAGACAAGCAATGTTTTTCCTATTATATATTTCTCGTTCATAATGTTCTCCTTTGTTTTCAGTATAACATTATTTCTGTTTTTTGTCAATATGATGAGATATTTTTGCGCGGTTAAAGTGTGTTCCTTAACTCAAATAGGTTTGCGCCGCCTATACTTTATCAAAGTAGAACAACAGAGCGACGAAATTTGCATTTTTTTTATGCAAAGATACAAAACTTAAAAAAATTACGCTAAACCACTTTACAACTTTAACGCGATGTAGTATAATAGTGTCATATCAAACAAGACCCGACAAAAATCAAACGGGCAAAGGAGAGTAAAAAAGATGAGAAAAGTATTTGCAATGACCATGGCAATCCTGATGCTGGTTCTGTGCCTCGCAGGATGCGGACAGAAAGACCAGACCGCAACCACGACCGCGGACGGAGCACAGCAGGGTTCCACAGCGGACACAAACACGGACAGCGCTTATGTCAAGAGCAACGGCAAGTTGGTTATCGGTATCACGGAGTTTGCGCCGATGGACTTCCAAAAAGAAGGCAGTACCGAATGGGTAGGCTTTGACGCAGACCTCGCGAAAGCGTTCGCGGCTGAACTCGGTGTGGAGGCTGAGTTCGTCGTTATCAACTGGGACAACAAAGAGTTTGAGTTGAACAGCAAGTCTATTGACTGCGTATGGAACGGCATGACCCTGACCGACGGTGTTAAGGCGGCAATGGAGACTTCAAACGCATACTGCAAAAATGCGCAGGTAGTTGTTCTGCCTAAGGACAAAGCGGCGAACTATTCTTCCGTTGAAGACCTCAAAGACCTCAGTTTTGCGGCAGAGGGCGGCTCTGCGGGTGAAGAAATACTGACCGAACTCGGCTACAATGTAACTCCCGTAACGGCGCAGTCCGATGCTATCAAAGAAGTTGCTGCGGGAACGTCCGATGCGGCAGTTATCGACTTGCTTATGGCAGGCGCAATGATAGGCGAAGGCACAAGTTACGACAACCTTACGTTCTCTTTTGAACTGACTTCCGAAGAATACGGCGTAGGTTTCAGAAAAGGCTCCGACCTTGCGCAGAAACTTAATGACTTCTTCGTAAAAGCATACGCCGACGGCACTATGGCAAAACTTGCGGAGCAATATTCCATCTCTTCCGCAAACATCGTTGAGCAGAAGTAATTAAAACAGAAAAAAGTCAAGGCAGAAGATCTTGCGGGTCTTCTGCCTTGCGGAACGTATTAAGGACGGAACAAAATGTTTGAAACTGTAATGAAATCTCTGATGATAGGCTTCGGAGAGACATTGAAAATATTCTTTTTGACCTTGCTCGGCTCGCTCCCGCTCGGACTTATAATCTCGCTGGGGTCAATGTGCAAGTTCAAGCCGCTTCAAGCCCTTGTCAAGATAATCGTTTGGATAATTCGAGGCACGCCGCTTATGCTGCAACTTATTATCATATATTACGGTCCCGGGTTGCTTCTCCAAACGAATATATGGGGAACAGGCTCAAACGGACGAATGATAGCGACGCTTGTGGCATTTATAATCAACTATGCTTGCTATTTTTCCGAAATATACCGCGGAGGTATCGAAAGCATACCGAAAGGACAGTTTGAAGCGGGACAGGTTCTCGGAATGACAAAAAAGCAGATATTTTTCAAGGTCGTGCTTTTGCAGGTAGTCAAACGCATTGTTCCGCCCATAAGCAATGAAGTTATAACGCTTGTCAAAGACACTTCACTTTCAAGAATAATCGCCATTCAGGAAATTATTTATTTCGGCGAAAGATTCATCAAAAACGGCGGACTTTTGTGGCCGCTGCTCTTCACGGGCGTTTTCTATCTGGCGTTCAGCGGCATTCTGACACTGATTTTCGGCAGAATCGAAAAGAAACTTGCGTATTTCAAATAAGGAGGGAAAAAAGATGCCGGTACTTGAAGTTAAAAATCTGAAAAAGAATTTCGGGAAGACCGAGGTTCTGAAAGGCGTCGGATTCTCTCTTGAAAAAGGAGAAGTTCTCGCTATAATCGGTTCGTCGGGCGGCGGAAAGACAACGCTTTTGAGATGTATCAACTTTCTTGAATTTGCCGACGGCGGACAGATTCTCGTCAACGGAAACACTATTTTCGACGCCGATGACAAGCAAAAGCACAGTGAGGCGGAAATACGCAAAAACAGGCTTCACTTCGGGCTTGTTTTTCAGCAGTTCAATCTGTTTCCGCAATACAGCGTTTTGGAAAATGTCACTCTGGCGCCCTCCCTGCTCGGAATAGATACCGCCGATAACATAACGGCACGGGCGACGGAAATTATAAAGCGCGTCGGACTTGAGGACAAGATGAACAGTTATCCGTGCGAACTTTCGGGCGGACAGCAGCAGCGTGTTGCCATAGCAAGAGCGTTGGCACTCGATCCCGACATTCTTTGTTTTGACGAGCCAACCTCGGCGCTCGACCCCGAACTGACGGGCGAAGTGCTTCGCGTCATCAAAAGCCTGAAAGAGCAGGACAGAACGATGCTCATAGTCACGCACGAAATGGAGTTCGCAAAAAATGTGGCGGACAAAATAATGTTCATCGCAGACGGGCTTATCGAGGAATACGGAACTCCGGAACAGGTATTCAACTCTCCAAAATCCCCGAAAACAAAGGCTTTCCTTTCAAAATCGCTTGAAAGTATATAATAGTACACAATCAATGCAAAAAACGCACCCTGACGGGTGCGTTTTTTTACTCTTTCCAATCAAATTCAACGCTATATGCGGTAAATGCAAGAATATAGTCGGATAAAACAACGACAAAATCGTTTTCATTCACAAAATGATTCAGGTATTCGAGTTTTTTTCCGCATATTTTTTTCCTGAAATCTTCCGCATCAAAAATTTCTTTTATTTTTGAACCACTTTTTTTCTTTTCGTAGATAAAAAAAATGGGGTCGGAAAGATTTACCGAAATTGTAAGCCCGTGAAAATTCAAACCCATTGCTCGAACTGAATCATATTCACATACGTCAGCGGAAAATTCAAAAGACACCGCATTTTCGGTTTCGGTTATATGTTCGACAATGCAGTCATGAGGAACGGGAATCAACGGCAGCGAACCGTTTTTTCCGGATAAATCATAATTTATTTTCATAATTCAAACCTGTAAATTCTTTTCAAAAATCCCCGACGGGAAGTTTCGACAACAAAGTTTCCGCTTTCGGTTCTCGGGGTCTTTTCATCACCGAACATAACGAAATGTTTTGTTATGATATAACCTCGGCGGCATACCGCATCGTAAATATTGACGCCGAGCAGCGGCGTTTCACCGTCAAATATAACATCGTTTTGCGCTATTGCACGGTTTATCTGTTCATCGGCGCAGGCGAAAAATGCGTCTATCTTCTGCTGCATAAACAAAGGTTTCGAGAATGTTGCGGCAACTGCGTTTTCAATCAGTTTTTCGGGAAATGTTTTATCGGAAAAATCCTCGGATACAGGAATACCGTTATTCTTGCAAACCAAAAGCAAAAGCGCGCCGATATCATAGCAGGCAATGCGAACGGGAAACAGACGTTCCGTATCTGCGACCGATGAAATCATCCGTTGAAGTTTTCGCAGATATTTTGATTCATCAAGGATTTTCAGCGTTTGCAGTTCAACAAAATTTGCCGTTCCCTCGATTTGTTCGATTGACGTCTCATAACGAAATTCATATTCAAACTGTTCGGCACGCATTTTGCGAAGCCCGAGAAATCCCGTGAATTTTGCGTAATCAAAATGTTCCGCAAGTTCCGATAGGAGCCTGTTTTCTTCGGCTTTTACCGAAAGGTTTTCATTTGAATAGCAATATTCGAACAAGGCGTCCATCTCATCGGCGTAACGCTTCTCCCCGCTTATCGTCTGAAATCCGTGGAACATTTCGTGCACGATTTTCGAGGTGAGAACATCTGAATCCGTCGGTTCGGAAACGTTCCATATAGCAATAACTTCTCCGTTAAACTCTATCGCCGTGTTGGCAAAGAAATCATCGGTTTTTTCGATGTATTGTCCGTCAAAGAAGCATTTTTCATCGTTATACAGCGCAAATTTCAAAGGTTTGAAGTCTTTCCACAGAGCGTCAAAGTCAATTTTTTCTATGCGGCTGTTTATTTCGGAATAATATTCGTGCAGTTCCATATTTTCCCATTCTATTGGTCGGAGAACACATCGGCATAGAGATTATAGAGTTTGTAATACTCCCCTTTTTTCTCCATAAGTTCTCGGTGTGTGCCTGTTTCTTCAATTCCGTTTTCGGTCAGAACCATTATAACGTCGGCGTTTCTTATCGTGGACAGCCTGTGCGCAATAATAAACGTGGTTCTGCCTTTCGAAAGTTTTTCGAGAAAAGTCTGAATTACTTTTTATCATTAATAATTTTTTTGCTCAATATTCCAATTATACTACCAAGTGCATTTTCAAAGGATCGATTATTATCTGGATATCCTGTGTTCGCATGAGCCAGCTCATGAAACAGAACCTCGCAAAAACATGATATATCTTTCAGAATTTCACGCTTAAGTATAATTCTATCCTCTGCAGGTTCATATACACCACGCGTATCACCAGATGTCATTTCGTTAATATTTTCTGACACAAGTATTCGATTTGAATATCTTTGATTTCCATAGATTGATAAAACCCATTCTTTTAAAGAAAAGATATATTTTTCACTTTCTGACAGTTCTGACTCTTCAACAAATTTGTATTTAAAGTTCTCATTGTATTCACGTAAAACAGTACTAAATGTTCCAATCTCATTTCCGTCATAATCTGTACATTTTTCTACTTTTTCATAAATTGAATCTGGTATAACAACAACTTTTCTGCCAGACTCTCTAATTTTTTCTTTATCATCATTCGTCATATTATACGCATTTGTCTGAGAAATAAAGATTAAGCGATCTGCTGCGTTATACTTTTTAATTGCATGTAATTGAACATCTGTTAACAATATCTCCTCACAATTAGTACCCTTAGGAATTTCACATAACTGAGCAATTAAATATTTAATAACGGTATCTGACTTTGAATTTAAAAGAATTTTTTTTATTATATCTGAATATGCTGTTCTACCTACGGAACTTCGCTCTCTGTTAAGGCTTTTATTAAGATTAACACTTATTTTTGTTATATTATAATCAAAAATATATTTGGGCTCTTCTGCTATTTTTACGCCATGAACATATATCGAACCAGCTGCATTGTCTTTTTCATAAATTTCTCCGTTTTTTGTAACATCAAGAGGCTGTTTATTAGAAAACACAAGAAATAGTGACTTTGCTTTTTCTATATCAATATCGGTTACACCGATAATAAATTCTGTTCCAACCATTTGAGAGTTTGTAGAATCAGAAATTAGTGCGTGCAATGTATTTGTATCAGGAAAACCCTTTTTCGGTCTCATACCAAACTCGATATTGCAGTGTTTCGATATAATTTTAATATATATTCCATTTTTATAAAGGACAGCAATGGCATCCTTTAAACCGACACCAAATTTTCCTATAACAGACGGATGTTCTTTTTTTTCCATACTTTCATTTTGTGTAAGGTGTTTGTATTGTAAACCACGTCCAAAATCTCGAATATGCCAAAAGCCATCAAAACTCTTATCTACGGTAATCATTTGTGTATTGGTTAATATCATTTCATCAAGAGCGTTTGCTATGATTTCCCTTACTGCATGATAATTTTCCCAATTATCCAATATCTTTTCAATATTCAAGTCAAATTGTCTTTCCATTACTTAATTCTCCTTATAATCTGATTTCTAATATTAAAACTACAAATTGAAAAACAAGCGCATTGAATAAATAACCGTTATATTTATTGCATCAACATTACTGCCCATTTACATTATTGGTCGGAGAACACATCGGCATAGAGATTATAGAGTTTGTAATACTCCCCTTTTTTCTCCATAAGTTCTCGGTGTGTGCCTGTTTCTTCAATTCCGTTTTCGGTCAGAACCATTATAACGTCGGCATTTCTTATCGTGGACAGTCTGTGCGCAATAATAAACGTGGTTCTGCCTTTCGAAAGTTTTTCGAGGGAAGTCTGAACGACAAGTTCGCTTTCGTTGTCGAGCGCTGACGTAGCCTCGTCAAAAATGAGAACGGACGGGTCTCGCAGGAATACGCGGGCAATGCAGATGCGTTGTTTCTGACCGCCCGACAGGCGCACTCCGCGCTGTCCGACATGGGTGTCGTAACCGTTTTCGAGAGCCATAATAAAATCGTGAGCGCCCGCAAGTTTTGCGGCATTGATAATCTCTTCGTCAGTCGCCCCGGGTTTGCCGTAAGCGATATTGTCGCGAACCGTGCCGACAAATATGTAAACATCCTGCTGAACTATGCCGATATTCTCTCTCAAAGATTTTTGCGTTACGCTTCTGACATCTTTGCCGTCAACAAGCACCCTGCCCTCGGTGACATCGTAAAAGCGCGGGATAAGACTGCAAAGAGTGGTCTTTCCGCCGCCCGACGGTCCGACAACCGCAACATTCGTGCCCGCCTTGACATCTAGGTTGATATGATTCAGAACTTTGCCGAGATCCTTGCCGTAAGAGAAGCCGACGTCTTCAAAAGTAACATCTCCCTTGACTTTGCCTATATCTACGGCATCGGGCGCGTCTTCAAGCGCGACAGGAGTATCCATTATTTCAACATAGCGTTCAAAGCCCGTCATACCCTGCTGGAACTGTTCCGTAAACTGAACTATTCGGCTTATGGCGGTCAGAAGCAAGGAGATATAAAGGACGAATGCGACAAGATCGGACGGGTCGATTTTTCCGAGCGCGATAAACGTTGCTCCGAAAACGACTACCGAAAGATACATAAATGCGTCAAAAAAGCGTATACCGCTGTGAAAAACGCCGAAATAGTGATAACTCAACTTCTTTGCGGACAGAAACTCATCGGACGTTTTGTCAAACTTTTCGCGTTCGACATTCTCGTTTGCAAAGGATTTAACAACTCGAACGCCGCTTAAGCAGTCTTCAACGTTTGCATTGATATTACCTATCTTTTCTCTGCGCAATTTTGCGGCTTTACGCATTTTTTTGTTGTAAATAAACGCAAACAGAAACATAAACGGCAAGATAGCGAAGATTATCAGCGTCAGCGGCACGCTGACCGTGCAAAGAATAATGAACGCTCCCGTTATTTTCAAGCCCGCAAGATAAAACTCTTCGGGACAATGGTGCGCAAACTCCGTTATATCGAACAGGTCGGTCGTTATGCGGGACATGATCTGCCCGACTTCCGTTTTGTCGTAATACGAAAACGAAAGGCTCATGAGTTTGTCGAAAAGTTTCATTCGCATATCCGTTTCCATATATGCGCCCATGATATGTCCTCGGGACTCAATATAATAATTTGCAAACACGTCAAGCACACGCATAAGCAAAATCGCAAGTCCCGTCAGCCATATAAAGCGCAGATTTGTATGCGTTTCCGACGCAACGGAGGTGTTCATCAGCATACGGACAAGCAAGGGGAATACAAGTTCAACAGCCGCGACCACGGTTGCACAGCCGAGATCGCGGGCGAACATCTTTTTATATGGTTTATAATAAGGCAAAAACCGTTTTAACAGGGATTTTTTACTGCTTTGTGCCATCAGAATTTACCGTCTTTCAGAATTGATTTCAGTTCTTCCATAAAGGTGTTTATATCCTTGAACTGTCTGTATACGGACGCAAAACGGACGTATGCAACATCGTCTATATCGCGGAGTTTTTCCATGGCGAGTTCTCCGATACGGCTGGACGGGACTTCTCTTTCAAGTTCGTTGAGAAGCGTACTTTCTATCGAATCAACAGCCTTTTCTATCGTCTCGTAAGCGACGGGACGCTTGTTGCAGGCACGAAGAAGACTGTTGAACAGTTTTTCCCTGTCAAATTCCTGACGTGCGCCGTCCTTTTTGACAACGACAATGGGAGCGTGTTCAACAGCTTCGAATGTGGTAAAGCGTTTTCCGCATTTGCAACATTCTCTGCGGCGCCTTATTCTGTCCTCCGCGGGACGGGAGTCGATAACCTTGCTGTCATCAAAACCGCAATACGGGCATTTCATATATTTTTACTTCCTTTCAAAAAGTCGGCTGAGTTTGTTATATGAATCAATAATTTCGCTTCGGTCGGAATAATTCTGCGAATACACCTCTATCGTAAACATTCCGTCATACCCGTTTTCGGAAAGTTGCCGACGGAAAAGAGAGAGGTCAAACGTGCCGCAAAGAGGGAGCAAACAATCGCTTGATTCGTCAAAATCGTTGCAGTGAACAAGTTTTAATTTGCCTTTTGTGGCGTCGATAAAATCAAACGGGTCAAAAGACGCTCTGTGCGCCTGTTTTATATCAAGTGTAAAACGAACATCGTCTCCGCATTTTTCGGACATATACCGAATAAACTCGGAACTGCGGCTGTGGCAGCGGCTGACGTTTTCCTGACAGAAGTACACGCCCTCTTTTCGCGCTTCACGATAGTATTGTGTATACACTTCGCAATACTTTTCGGGAGTAACAGTCTGCTCTCTGCGCGGACCGTGAAAATTAACGACTTCCGCACCGAGCAATGCCGCAATTTCAAAAAAGCGGCGGTACTTGTCAAGCGCGTCCGCCTGTCTGCGAGGATATTCGCAGAAGAGGTAGTAATAGTCGCTTGTGGACATAAACGGATGTACGGAATATATGCGAACACCGTTTGCAAGCGCGATATGTTTCAGTTCCGAGACAAAAGACGGCGTAAGTTCGGAGTCGGTGTTGAAAAATATCTCCGTATTCTTTATTCCGTTTTTCGCAAGATATTCAAAAGCCTTTTCCGTTTCGAGCGGATAAAGGCAGGCTGTCGAGACGCCTATCATTTTGCAAATACTGTCCTTTATAACAAGTTTTATATTTTCTGTCGGCAAAAATCATTTACGGTTCTTGTCTTTCAACTTAACCGCAAAGAAATAACAAACGACCGCAATGGTCGCGGTCATACACCCGCCGCCGAATATTTCGACCGTCGCGGTGTAATTCTGTGGGTAAAAAAAGACGGAATAAACCATCTGAAAAATTGCCAGAACAGAAAGAGTTTTCAGCATATAAAGCGCGCCGTTTTCGCTTTTTAATATACCGTCAGAAAGTTTTTTGAGTGTTTTTTCAAACATAAAATATCATCTCCGTAAATCTCAAAAATCAAAGTTTTACGGATATATGATACCATATAAGAACTACGGTTGCAATGCACAAAATTCAGCAATCGCGGGAAATTTCCCCTGTCGCGTTTTTTCGCTTCTCTTCGAATTTCAGAACGGCAATAAGCGGAATATACGTCAGAACGCCGCAGACGACGGAAACGCACACATACACGGGAAGCAATCCGAGAACGGAGACGGTCTCCGTTACAAAAGCGGCGGCAAGGAGTTGTCCGAAAACGTGTAACACGGAGCCTGACACATTGACGCCGAGAGGTGAAAAAAGGCCGCACTTTTTAGCCGCTCCCATTGCAAGAACGGCAAAGACCATTCCCGTCAGAGAAAATATCGCGGACGAAAGTCTTCCGAGAAAAAGCATTGAAAGAAAACTTCTGGTAAGTCCGAATCCCGCGGCGGTCGGAAAGCCGTACTCGTAAAGCACATAGGTCAGAAGCACGTTGCCTATTCCTATCTTTACGCCGGGAACGACGATATTGAGTTCGAGAACGCTCTCAACGTAAGAAAGTATCAGAGCGGTTGCCATGAGAAGCGCAAGCCGAACGATTTTTTGAACTCTAACCGACAACGGCGTCAACCTCCCCTCCCGCATCAACGACAACGGCAAGACGGTTTGGCATACAAATTACGGAATTACCCGAAGAACTTATCTTACCCATTTTTTCGCACGTTTTGTCGGGGCAGGTCATATCACAGACAAACGCTTTTCCGTCTTTTACGACAACTTTTCCAACTCCGTCTATTGTATATTCCCTGTCCTTGTCAAGCGGCATTTCGCAAACAGTGTTCCCGTTCAAAATAACGGAAACATTTTTTGCGGGCTTTCCGCGCAGGAACAGCCAAGGGACAAACGCCGCCGCGCCAAGCACGATTATAAGAACAAAATCCGCTATGCGCACGCGAAACCGTCGGTGCGGCTGCACGGATTTATTCATCTTTGACAAAGTCGCCGGAAGTCAATTCAAAATTGATATCTCCGTAAACGCTGACGCGGCAACGGCTGTTGACAAGCACCGCGCCTTTTATATAGCCTTTTTCAATGGCTGATTCGATATAGGATGCGCTCTTTTCGTATCCGAGCACGACAAACGCCGTAGCAAGAGCGTCGGCATAAGCGCCGTCTTCCGCAACGACAGTCGCACTCAAAACATCGGTATCTGCGGGATAACCCGTGGACGGATCGATTATATGATGATAGCGTTTGCCATCATATTCGAAGAATCTTTCATATGTTCCCGAAGTCACAACACAAACATCTTTACACTTGATATTGCCGAGATACTCGGACGTCTGCCCCGAGGACAGCGGACTTTTGACAGCAACCGTATAATCCGAACCGTCGGGCTTATCTCCCCAAACAACGACATTGCCGCCGAGAGAAAGCACGCCTGCGGAACATCCCGCATTTTTGAGCGCGGAAACGGCATAATTGCCAGCATATCCCTTTGCGATACCGCCTATGTCGATACCGCCGAAAGACTCAAACGTAACGGTTCTGTCCGCATCATTGAATTTGAGTTTTGAAGTTCCGACGAACGACAACATCGCGGCAATGGCCGCGGCGTCGGGCGGTGTTTTATTTTCGGGAATATTCCAAAGTTTTGTTACGGGCGCTATCGTCATATCAAACGCGCCGTCCGTAAACTCATACATCTCCGCTCCCTTTTTCAAAAGCGCGTACTGTTCCTCGCTGAAAGAAAGAGTGGTGCCTTTATCCGCAAGAGAAATATTCTTTCCGTCGGAGAAAAATTTATTGATAACGTCAACCGCATCGGCGGCTACGTTTGCGTAGGAATCGTCATCACCGTAAACAGTCAAAGAACAATCGGTGTCAAGCGAATAAAAAGTATATCTTTTCGCGGTTTTGTTCTTTTCCGAATCGTCTTTTTGTCCTTTGCATGAAGCAAGCAAAGCAACCGCAAAAACGGCAACAAGAACGGCAGAAAGAATTCTTTTCATCATTCGTCATCTCCTATCTTCCAATCGATGGGTTCAAGTCCGTGTGAAACAAGAAAACGGTTTGCCGCAGAAAACGGACGGCTGCCGAAAAAACCGTTATACGCCGAAAGCGGCGACGGGTGTGAAGATTTGATTATATAATGTCTTTTTTCGGTTATAAGGCATTCTTTCGATTTTGCGTTTGCGCCCCACAGAATAAAAACTATCGGGGTCGGGCGTTTGTTGAGTTTGCGGATTATGTTATCCGTAAATATTTCCCACCCTTGCCCTTTGTGGCTGTTCGGGCTTCCCGCGCGGACGGTCAGTACCGTATTCAAAAGCAGTACCCCGTTATCCGCCCATTTTTGCAGGCAGCCGTGATTCGGCGGGTCAAATCCGAGATCGTCTTTCAGTTCCTTGAAAATATTGACAAGTGACGGAGGCGGTTCTATGCCCTTTCGGACGGAAAAACACATTCCGTGCGCCTGCCCCGGACCGTGATACGGATCCTGTCCGAGAATGACTGCACGGACAGCCGAATACGGTGTCGCTTTCAGAGCATTGAAAATATCGTTCATCGGAGGATATATCGTCCGTGAAAAATATTCCCGTTTCAGAAATTGACGAAGATTCAGATAGTATTCGCTTTTGAACTCATCTTTGAGTATCTCGTCCCAATCGTTTCCGATATTAACCACGTTTCTTTTCCTTTCCGCCTCTGTAAACGGCGCTGTAAATCACCGCAACGGATACCCCGCCCACGATGTTTCCGAGCGTCACGGGCAACAGATTGTGAATAAAGAAGTTCTTCCATGAAAGCATTCCGAGGTTGACCACGGATGCCGCCTGTTCAAGTCCGAGAGAGGACTGCGCAAATATTCCCGCGGGAATATAGTACATATTGGCAATACTGTGTTCAAAGCCGCAGATTACAAAGACCATTATTGGGAAGAAAAGTCCCGCGATTTTGCCGCCTACCGAATCAGCCCCGAAGCTTATCCAGACCGCAACGCATACAAGAACATTGCATAGTATGCCGAGAACAAACGCCTGTCCGAAACCGAGCGCACATTTGTTTGCGGCGGCGGTAACGGTCGTCAGAGCAACTTTTCCGCCGAACATTCCGAACTGTCCGGAAAGAGACAAAAGTGCCGCGGCAAGCACACTGCCCACATAGTTGCCAACATATACGAACAGCCAGTTTTTAAGCATATGACGGAGTTTTATTCTTTTGTCAAGAAGAGCGACCGCCATAAGGCTGTTGCCCGTAAAAAGTTCGCTTCCCGCGCACAGAACCATTGTAAGTCCCGCAGGGAAAACGCAGCCGCTGATTATCTTTGCCACACTTGCGTTTGATATAAGCGCGGAGGCTGTATTCGACGCCGCACCCGCAAGCGCAATGAAAAAACCCGCAAGAAAACCGAGTGCTATCATACGGGGAATGCCAAGTTTGGATTTTACCACGCCGACATCCGAGGTGAATGCGGCAATTTCTGCGGGAGATTTCATACTTTATACTTCCTTGAATATTTATTTAATACATTATAGCATAACACAAAGCATTTTTCAATAAGGAAAAAATGATAAAAATGTATCAAACATCTTTGCAAAGCATACAATCAAACGAAGAGGTGGGTATATGAACAAAGGACTGAGTAAAAAACTATTTCGCCGCACGGTATGTGTGCTGTTGTGTGTAAGTATTATATGTCTGCTCGCGCTGAAAAACACGACATTTTTCGCAAAAGAGCCGAAACAGGCAACCGTGGTTATTTTAATGTACCATTCCCTGCTCAAAGACCCCGCAAGACAAGGCAAATACGTCGTATCTCCCGACCTTTTCGAAAATGACCTGCGTTGGCTGAAAGAAAACGGTTATTCATTTGTCGAAATGCAGGACTTGATAAACTTTGTCTATTCGGGAAGTTCTCTGCCCGAAAAAAGCGTTGTTATAACGTTCGACGACGGTTATTACAACAACTATCTTTACGCATATCCCCTGCTCGAAAAATATGACGCAAAAATGCTCATATCCTTCATCGGAAAATATACGGACTTATATAACGACGAAAAGCCGAACGCATATTATTCGCACATAACGTGGGATATGATAAACGAAATGCTTTCAAGCGGGCGTGTGGAGATAGGCAATCATACATACTCAATGCACACGAACGGACAGCGAAAAGGTTCAAAAAAGATCAGAGGAGAAACAGACGAACATTATACCAAGATTTTAATTGAAGACATCGGAAAATTACAAGATGAAACTTATGAACATACGGGCATATATCCCGCCGTTTATACATACCCGTTCGGAGCAATCAGTTCAGCGTCGTTTGACGTGCTGGCGGATATGGGATTTCTTGCAACGCTGTCCTGTGCGGAAAGGGCAAGCGTGATAACGCATGGAGAGCCGAACAGTCTGCGCTGTCTCGGACGTTTTCTACGTCCTGCGGCAATGTCAAGTGCGAACTTCTTTGAAAATAAGATAAAGATAGAGGGATTATACGAATGAAACTTCCGAAACTGCCAAAGCCGAAAAAGATACTGAAAATACTAAAAGGGCTGAAACCGAACGGAATCGAAGCGCTGATAGCCTGCGGGCTTGTGGTTGCAACCGCCGTTGCCGTGGCTGTTATCCCAAAGAACAGAAATGATACCGTGCAGGCTTCGAGCGAAATAACCGATTGGGGGCTCAGTTTTTCAAACGGAAAGAACAAAGTCCCCCGCGGAAACGTTTCGCAAAAGGAACTTGACAAATACGGGGCATTTTACTGTGACGACAGAGATGAAAAGGTCATATACCTGACCTTTGACGCAGGATATGAAAACGGAAATGCCGGAAAGATACTTGACGTTCTTAAAAAAGAGCAGATTCCCGCCGCATTTTTCCTTGTGGGCAACTATTTCAAAACACAGCCCGAACTTGTGCGCAGAATGGTTGAAGAGGGGCATATCGTAGGCAATCACACAACAACGCACCCCGATATGAGCAAGATAAAAGAACTTACCGATTTCCGAAAGGAACTTGAACAAACCGAAAATCTTTATCGGGAAACAACGGGCAAAGATATGCCGAAGTTTTATCGTCCGCCGCAGGGAAAATTCAGCGTGTCAAACCTTCAACAGGCGCAGATGCTCGGTTACACCACGGTTTTTTGGTCGCTCGCCTACGCCGATTGGGACAATACAAAACAGCCGACACGAGAATATGCGCTCGAAAAACTCAATTCGCGAATACATAACGGCGCAATAGTTCTGCTGCATCTGACATCGAAAACCAACGCCGAAATACTTGAAGAACTTATACAAGGGTGGAAAGCGCAGGGATATACGTTCAAACCGTTAACAGATCTGAAAAAATAACGCAAAAACGCGGAGGTAAATCCTCCGCGTTTTTGCGTTATTTATTGTTTTTATGTAAATAAGCAAGCGCCAAAAGAACTGTCTTTGCGTCCGTTATCAAGCCTGCGTCAATGCGTCGTATAACTTCGTCCACCGTAACGCGCTCAACCGTGAGAAACTCACCGTCATCGAGATGCTGTGTTCCCGAAAGTTTGACCTTTGCAAAATACAGGTGAATTATTTCCTCGCAATAAGCGGGGCTGACGGGCATGGGCATAAGATAACAAATATCTTCGCAAACTGCGCCTATTTCCTCTTCACACTCGCGGACGGCACATTTTTCTCCCGTTTCACCGGGATCGACTTTTCCTGCGGGGAATTCTTCCGTATATCTGCCTATTCCGTGCCTGTACTGACGGACAAGATATGTATACCCCTCGTCATCTACGGGCATAACGCAAGCCGCCTCGCAATGCTCAACAACTTCACGCAGACATTTGCGCCCGTTTTCCTCTATCGTGTCAACGCGGACGCCGATGATTTTTCCCGAATATTTTTTCTCGCTCGATAAAACTTTTATATCTTCCATAACCTTAGCCTTTCGTCAGTTAAGTTCCGCTATCGCGGAATTTGCTCTTCCGCGCAACAGTTCGGAAGCGATAAACAAAACAAATATTCGAATACAGCGGTGGAGCAAGTCTTTTGCTTCCGGGTTCGGCGCGTCATAGTCGGCTATGGTCTCGGAAACGGTTTTGTCTATATCGCTTCCGGGTTCGAGTTCTCCGTATTCGACACGTTCGGACGCATCCACAAAGTATTCGTAAAACAACGCATCGGAAACGATACCCTCGTGGGAACCGTCCACACTGCCGCAAACCGTATTCAGCACGGTGGCGATATTCTCCATACTTGTCACGGGACGCAGAGCATTGATTATCAGAATACGCGCAAGATGATCGACCGAATACTTTTTATGTACGGGACGTTTGACCCAGCCGCGATGAACCCAATTCTGCAATGTGGGAGTATCAAGCCCCGTTATGTTTCTGATGGTCATCAGCATAATGCCGTCGTTTTTCTCAAAAACATCCTCAAAAAGTTCTTTTGCGGAACGTCCGTTTTTTTCGGTAACGGTTCCGGGGAAATATTGAAGCATTTCTTCCTCCGAATGTATGTTTTTTGTGTTTACTGTTCAGTAAATATTGTAGCACACATTCGGAGGAAAGTCAAGTCAAAAACGGTTGTTTTTCTTTTTCCGTTATTTCAATATCTCTTCGGGGTCGATATAGGCACCGTCGCGTATGACCGCAAAATGAAGATGAACTCCGCCGTCGGATTCCGCAACCGCCGAGTTCCCCGTCCTCCCGATAAGATCTCCGCAGAGAACGTTCTGCCCCCTTATAACGGCAACTTCGTCGTCCAGTGACTGATAAACGGTTCTTGTTCCGTCGGCGTGTTCTACAACAACGGTCTTGCCCATAACTCCGTCGGTATAAACGTCCTCGACTATTCCGTCTGCCGCCGCAGTTACGTTCATCGGTGTTTCGGTTCTGTAATCGATGCCCTGATGAAGCCGCCAATCTTTCATTATTTCGGAGAATACTGGAACCGAACCCGAAAACGGCTGCGAAACCGCACATTCGACGGGAGCTTTGAACAGCTGTGTTTTCGTAACGTTCTCCGCGGAAGTCGGTTCGGGTTCGGGCTTGTTCGGAGAAAGCGTTATTCTCGGCGTGTCGGAGTTATTTTGCACCAAGTTCATATCGTCCGCAGTTTCTCTGCCGCGAAGTTTGAAATATGCAATGCAGACAACACCCGCAAGCAAAACCGCAACCGCGATATAAATTCCTCTGCGGCGCAGAAAAGAAAAAAACGCACCGCTTTTTTTTCTGTAAAAATCAGACATATTTTCCTCCGTTTTGTTTTATTCGAGAAAAGTTTTCCCCTACGGAGCTTTTTTATTCAGTCTGTTAAAAAGAGACAGAAATATATGGCAAATATGCACAATACTGTCACACATAATTCGTACATATTTTACCGAGTCGGTATTGACAAAAAATAAACAATGTGATAGAATAAAGACATAAATAATATGAAAGAAGTGGACATTTCCATGCTGTACATTATTGATACCGCCAATGTTGACCAAATCAGAAGATGCAACGAGTTCTTCCCCATCGCGGGCGTTACCACGAACCCGACCATCATTTCCAAAGAAAAAAGAGATTTTGTTGAACTTATCAAAGAGATAAGATCCATAATCGGACCCGACAAAATGCTCCATGTTCAGACAACGCAGGAGAAGTGCAGTGATATAATCGCGGAAGCGGAAGCACTTCGCGACATTGCGGGCGACAATTTTTATGTAAAAATTCCCATAGGTCCCGAAGGACTTAAAGCAACGATGGCTCTTGCGAAGAGAGGCATAAATGTTACCGTTACCGCAATCTTTACACAGCAGCAGGCTATGCTTGCGGCAAGCGCGGGTGCAAAATTCGTTGCTCCTTATGTCAACAGACTTGATAACCTCCTCAGCGACGGTATTCACGTTGTTGAAGAGATCGAAGAAATGTTCAGAACAAACCATGTTGAGACAAAAGTTCTTGCGGCAAGTTTCAAGACCATCGAGCAGGTTCATAAGATCGCTATGGTCGGCGGCGACGCGGTTACAATTAACCCCGAACTTTTCGATCACCTTATCTATCACCCGCTCACCCAGTACGCGATAGACGATTTCAACTGCGATTGGAAGAGCGTTTACGGAGACAAGAAGATTCTCGATTTCATCAACGAATACGAGGGCAAACAATAATTTACAGACAAAATATCACGGCGCAGTCGGTTTCGACTGCGCCGTATTTTTATTCTGTTTTTAATTCAAAAGCAACTCAGCGGTTGCTCAAAGCCGCACCGTAAGCCGTTGCGTATTCCGAAAATTCGGGAACATGGAAATGAACGTCATGCAGATCTTCAACCTGTTTGCACAGTTCTCTTATATTCGGAAATTTCGAAAGATTTCCTATAAGGACTATATCTTTAAGTCCGACGGTCTGCGCCGCAAATACACTCATCATACCCACGGTCTGAAAAACCATGTTCACAAGTCCCGCCGCGATATCTTCTTTTGTGGAAAAGTCCGTAACCTTTCCGAAGTTGGCGGCTGTGACTTTTGACGGCATATATCCGTCTTCCGTCTTCGAAAGTTCGCCGACATAGAGGTCAACTTTGTCAAGGTCACCTTTCAGCGCCATTTCCACAATGCTTTCATAATTACGAACATCAAGAAGTTTTGAGCCGAGACCGAGCAAAGTACCGCCGCCGACGCCCGTACCGCCCATGTGGCGGTTAACGCCGTTGCCCGCTTCGACAAACGCAGTGCCCGTTCCCATACTTACGATTATGGCATGGTCAAGCCCCGACATGGCAAGTCCTCCGAGACCTATGGACGTGAACTCGTTGACTTTATCGGTGGGTATACCGTAAAGTCCTTCACGAATATACGTTGAGCCGACGCCAGTGACCTTTATCTTATCTATATCTTCAAGCGTCAATCCCTCTTCGCTCAGATACTTGCCGAAAGCGCCGTAAACCGAAGTCAGCGGGTCGGTCGCTTTTACCTGCATGGGAGCAAGCATTTTACCGTTGCTGACGCAAACGATTTTTGTGGTGCTTCCGCCGACATCTATGCCGATTACGTTCATCAGAATCAGCCTTCCTTTTTACGAATATTTATAAGACGCAGTATAATGGGGCTGCAAACCATATTGACGCCGAGTTCAATCAGGAAATTGATACCGACAAAAGACAAAATGATATAAGAACCTACATTGGGACTGCCTGCCGCTTCCGCCCAAGATGTGATAGTGTCCATAAAGAACAGTTTGCAACCGAGCAGAAATACACCTGTGTTTACAATGGGAGCAACAATGGCAGAGCAGAAAACACCGAAATAGCCGTTGACTTCTGATGCGAGTTTATATATAAGCCCCGCCGCAAGTCCCGCAAGCGTTCCCTTTGCAAGAACGGTTATGATGGTTCCGGGAATATTAACGGTCAAAAACGCCGCAGCATCTCCGGAAAGAAGAACGGTAATACCGAATGCAAAGCCGAGCCAAGAACTTGTTACGGGTCCGCACAGCGCCGCGCCTATAACTATGGGGAAAAGCGAAAGTGTAATGGAAAAAGGAAGGAACGGTCTTGAAACAAGAGCAACTATCTGCAAAACGACCGTGATTGCGGTCAGAATAGCGACCATCGTCAGATTCTTGGTAAAACTTTTTCCGTTTTTATTTGTGTTTGCCATAATATTTCTTCCTCATAAATGTGTTTATTTAAGAAAATTGAATATCATTCGTATTTCTATTATCTTTTCCTGAATTATCGTTTTTCCTGCAAAAAAAGACTGTCTCACGCGTTTAGGCATGAGACAGATAACCTTTTCGACTTGATTACGCGTTGAACTGAGCGGCAAGCTTCGCTTTTTTGTTGGCAGCGGTATTCTTGTGCATGATACCCTTTGCAGCCGCTTTATCAATGATCTTGTATGCTTCGTTGAGAGAAGCCGCGTCCTTTGCCTCAATGCCGGCGTTAAGTTTTTTAAGATTCGTTCTCATCGCAGACTTGAAAACCTTGTTCTGCATATTCTTAGAGTTGGTAACCTTAACTCTTTTTTTTGCGGATTTAATGTTAGGCATGAATGTCACCTCCTGAAAAAAACACTTTCGTACTGACTTATTATATCAGAATATTGCTTAAATTGCAATACAAAAAATAAAATTTCCGTTTTTTTTCACTATTTTGCTATAACAAGTTTTTGGTCGCCGTTTTTCACCCAACCGAGTTTGCGCATTGCCAAGTCTATCGAGACGGTCAGAACAGCAGGAAGAACTATGCATATAAGCAGAAGTCCCAGCCAATCAAACCATGTTGCGGAATAGCCCGTGGAGACCCAACCCTGCCATACGCCGATAGGCCCCACCATACCGCAGGTGCCCATACCCGAGGAAATCGCGGGACCGTTCATTTCCATTTTGAAAACCATTGTGGAAATGGGACCTGTTATCGCGGAGGCAAGCGTCGGAGCTATCCATATACGGGGATTTTTCATTATGTTGCCTATCTGCAACATACTTGTTCCGAGTCCCTGCGCGACAAGTCCTCCTACCTTGTTTTCGCGGAAACTTGCGCACGCAAAGCCGACCATCTGCGCACAGCAGCCCGCAACAGCAGCACCGCCCGCAAGTCCCGTAAGACCGATGGAAGCGCATATTGCCGCGCTGCTGACGGGCAGCGTAAGAAGTATACCCACGATAACGGAAACGATGATACCCATAACAAACGGGTGCTGTGTAGTCGCCCACATTATAAGTTTGCCGAATTCATTCGCAAAGCTGCCTATCGGGGGCGCAATGAATATGGCAAGCAGTCCGCCGACAAGAACCGTAACGGCGGGAGTGAGAATTATATCTATCTTTGTCTTTCCCGCAAGTAGATTTGCGAGAACTGCGGCTATGAGAGCGATAACAAAAACTGCAAGAGGTCCGCCCGCTCCGCCTTTGACGTTTGCTGCATATCCGACAGCAGCCATTGAGAATATAACGAGCGGCTGACATTTAAGGGAATATGCTATGGCGACCGCCATTGCGGGGCCTGCCATTGCGGAAGCAAAACCGCCGATGTCGTTAAGTATGCTCCAACCGGTAAGTGTTCCTAGAGTATTGATTATCGTTCCTATCAGAAGCGAGGCAAAAAGTCCCTGTGCCATCGCCGCCATGGGGTTGATAAAATACTTGTTGAAAAAGTTTTTCATACTATCTCTCCCCTTGTTTTCCGCTCGCGGAAAAACAATATAAATATTGTTTTTATGATAACATATCGCACAAAAAAATGCAACCGTTTTGGTATAAACATCACAGAAAATTGCCAATACTTGTTATGAGGTGATTTTAATGCAGATACGCACGGATATGGCGGCGGAACTCACAAAAGAATGCGGTTCTGTCCAAACAAGCGGAATAAGACAAAACGAATACGAAAAAAACGGAGTAAAAGTCAGCGTCACGGACATTTTATCGGACAGCGCGGAAGAAAAAACGGGAAAAGAAAAAGGTCGGTATGTCACGATATCTTTCGGTAAAGACGATTACGACGATACAAGCGTGGAAAACACCGTAAACGCGGCGAAAGAAGAATTTGAAGAGATATTCGGAAACAGAAAATTCACACTTGTGGTAGGGCTCGGCAACCCCGCGCTTACAGCAGATGCGATAGGTCCTAAAACAACGGAAAAACTTGTGGTCACACACCATCTGAAAGGTCATGAGGGGTTCAATTCGCTCGGGCTCGGAGAAGTCTGCCAGATAACGCCGAACGTGTTGGGAAAGACGGGCATAGAGACCTCGGAACTTGTAAAAGCCGTTGTAAGTGCTGTTCACCCCGATGCGATTGTGGTCATCGACGCGCTTGCCGCCCGCGAAAAATCAAGGCTGTGCAAAAACATACAGTTGAGCAACACGGGCATTCGTCCGGGGTCAGGGGTCGGAAATCACCGTAACGCGCTTGACAGGCAAACGCTCGGTATTCCCGTATTTTCGATAGGCGTTCCGACAGTGATTGACCTGTCTGACGAAAAAAACGGCGGGCTTATAGTTACCCCGAAAGACATTGACCTTGCCGTTGAACGCTGTTCTGACGTGATCTCGGGCTTTTTGAACAAAGTCTTTCACCCGAACGCTGAAAAAGAAACGCTTTCCGTGTTCTTAAACTGCTGAAAGGCGCATATACTTTTCTGAGGTGTTAAAAATGCGGAAGTTTTTCAGCGTTATGAGAAATCCGAAAATAAATGTTGCGGCGACCGCCGTCTGTTTTTCCGCGCTGTCAGCGCTTCTGCTTGCGACGTCGGGTATGGATATAGTCGCGGACACGGGAATGAAGATAAAAGAACTTTCAGCAAACGTTTCGGCTGACTATAAAAAGTATGAAGGGACTGACGAAAATGCGAACAGGTTGGACAGGTACCTCTCGGAGAAGACAGATGAAAATGTCCCGTGGCTCGAAGGCGGCTATGTTACGGAGGAAGATGAAAAAAAAGGCGCGTATCCGATAGTCGAGAGGTTTTCAAAAGGTGCGGATTACATGGATCACGCAGACGGTATATATGTCATAAACGAACATGATATAGACTTTGACATCTCCGAACTTCTGAAAAAAACGCCGCCCGCCATACCGAAAAAAGGCGTTGATGAACCGCAGATACTGATAGTCCACACTCATACCACGGAATGTTACCATTCGGGAAGCGCGGACAGTTACGATAAAAGCGAAACTTTCCGCACGCAGGATGCGGCGGAAAACATGATAAATATAGGCAATATCATCGAACAACGGTTGACTTCGGCGGGCTATTCCGTCATACACTCAACAAAGATACATGACCTCGATTACAATCATTCTTATTCGAGTTCTTATGCGGATATAAACACATATAAGCAAAAATATCCGTCAATAAAAGTAGTTTTGGACGTGCACAGGGACTGTCTGCTTGCAAGCGACGGGACAAGATATAAGACGGTCACAACACTGAACGGAGAAAAGAGCGCGCAGCTGATGTTTCTTGTAGGCGCGGGGAATGCGACGTATCAGTTTCCGACATGGCAAAACAATTTCGGGCTGGCAATACATTTGCAGGACACGGCGAACAAACTGTACCCGACACTGATGAGACCGATGATAGTCAGCAACAGCAGATTCAACCAACATCTGACGGACGGCTCAATGTTGCTTGAAGTCGGTTCGGACGCAAACACAAAAGAGGAAGCGGAACGTGCCGCAGACTATTTTGCGGACGTCATGATAACCTATTTTGACGGAGAACAATAATATACAACGTATAAAAGCGGCTTGCCACGGATATTTGCGTGACAAGCCGCTTCTGCTTGGAACACTAATTTTTTCTGCAAGAAAACAGAGCCGTTCCGACGCATATCCCGACACAGACGCCGAGACTTGCAAACAACCCGAAGTTATCCGCAAAATACCCGACGCTTTCAAGCATCGGGTATTGAGAAGTTTTATTTGATTTGACAGAAAATACAGAAACTTCACGTTCGTGAATTCATTGTTTGTCAGCTTCGTTTTCTATCGGTTTGAGAAGACAATGCACAACGTATCTGCCGGAAGCGCGGCTGTACTCGCAAGTCGAAAGCGTCAGTATTTTGTCCCCCGCAGCATATTCAACGTCACAGGAAAAATCGGAACGGGCTTTCAGTTTGTTGAAATACGCCGTCATATCATCGTCGCGGTCAAACTCACGGCTGTAACTTTCCTTATCGGCATCCGTGGTCTTGTAAGCGGAGAAAACTTCGAGACGGTAGTTCACGTCCTTTGTAAACAGATATATGTACGGGTGTTCCTCATAATATCCGTTCTTTGAATAATTAAGCAGGCACGCGAACATAGTCCCATTTTTCATATTATGTCCGAATATGAACGAACGGGCGTCCGAAAGGTCTTTTGAGTTCGCTGCATCGAGAAAAAGCGTGCCGCTGTTGTTGTATCTGCCGTCTATCAGGTGACGAAGATATTGCTCATTGTTTTTTCCTTTGACAACGGGATAATTGAGGGGTGTACCCTCGCAGTATATCCATGCAAAAATATCTTTGTTCTGCTTTGCGAGTTCGTCAAAGTCTATGTCAACGGTCACTTCCGACTTATTGTCATCGGAAGCGGGAACCTCGATTTTTTTAACGACAAGATCGGCAACGGCTTGAAACGCGTCCTTGCTTTCATTGTATTCATTCTGAATGATTATGATATTATACACGCAAAATCCGATAATGCCGAGTAATACAGCCATAATGAGAACGAAAACTATCCGCAGACCTTTTCCGCTCTTTTTTACAGTTTTGTCTTTCATACTTTATCTCCCGTATCAATCTTTGCGAAGCGAACGCAAGAGAGCAATTTCTTTTGCGTAGCCGTCAAGTTCGTTCGGTGTTTCAAGACAGAATACACATTTTCGGAGTGCGGGGTGATTTATTATTCTTTCAAACGCTTTTTCGCCTATATGACCGAGCCCTATCTTTTCGTGTCTGTCCTTATGGCTCTCAAAGCCGAATTTGGAGTCGTTCAGATGTACGGCTTTCAGGCGGTCAAGTCCGACGATGCGGTCAAACTCTTCAAGAACGCCGTCAAGGTCGTTGACTATATCATATCCGCCGTCGTAAACATGGCAGGTATCAAGGCAAACACCGAGCAATTCGGGATGTTTAACGCCGTCTGTGATACGTTTCAATTCCTCGAATTTTCCGCCTATCTCACTGCCCTTGCCCGCCATCGTTTCAAGCAGAACCGTGGTCTTCTGTTCAGGAAAAAGAACTTCGTCCAAAAGGTCGCAGATAAGTTTTATACCAACGTCCACGCCTTGTCCGACATGGCTTCCCGGATGAAAGTTATAATAATTACCCGGAACTTTTTCCATTCGCTTCAAATCGTCCGCAAATGTAATACGGGCGAACTCGCGTATTTTTTCGTCCGCGGAGCACGGGTTGAGCGTATACGGCGAATGCGCAACTATCTTCCCTATCGAATATTCCGAACAAAGACGATGAAATTCGGCGATGTCCTCGTCCGAAATATCTTTTGCCTTTCCGCCGCGCGGATTGCGGGTAAAGAACTGAAACGTGTTTGCGTTTATCGAATGAGCGGTCTTTGCCATTGCGGAAAACCCACCCGAACTCGAAAGATGACAGCCTATATAAAAATCGGTCATATTATTCTCCGTCTTTTTCCACTTCGCCGTGGACGATTATTTTACCCTCGGAATCGAGAAGATTTTTCATCGCTTTCTTTGTTCTGACCTCGCTGACGATATTTGTCACGCCGACAACCATCATCAGTATGCCCGAAAGAATGAAAACTGCGTTTTTAAACAGTTCGGGAACGACGGCAACGATTATACCCGCCGCGATAAGAAGAACGGAAATAACGACTTCAAACCATCCCGAATGCTTTTTCAGGCGAAGAAGATCAATGCCCTGCTGAAAGCGGACTATACCGAAAACGGCTATGCCGAAGCCGATAACCATGCGGATAATGCCCACAAACTCAGCCGCTCTGAAACAGATGATAACCCCCGCACACAGCGCAACAAGTCCGAAAACAAGTCCGAAGCCGTTGCCCACAGGCGTTTTGATATAAATTATCACAGAAATAAGCGCATACATAAAAAGCGCACCCGCGATAACGTAACTTATGGCAACTTCCCTGATAATATTCGGATTAACGGTAAACAAAAAGCCGAATGCCACAAACGCAAGAGAGGCGATAAGCATGGGCTTATTCAGAGATCTGAAAAAATCTTTCATATTCAAACTCCTTTGTCAGATATCTTTTATTGATATTATATTTATTATATACCATTTTTTCATTTTTTTCAATACCCCGCACAAGAAAAAACGACCCTCCGCCGAAACAGCGAAGAGTCTTTCACAGGAAAATAAGGAAATATGAAAAAAACAAACAAGCAATTTTATCTGCCGAACCCTCCGCCGCCGGGACGTCCGCCGTTCGGTCTGTCTCCGCCGTTGGGAGCACCACCGCCGTTAAATCCGTTTCCGCCGCCGTAGATAAGGCTTGTCAAAGTAAATGTTTCGGAAAAATCTCCCGCAGAAACGGTATATGTCCCTCCCTGCTTCATTGCGGAACAACTTATAACAACGGTTGAATACGTTTTTTCGGGTTCATATTCGGCAAGTACTGTGCCGTTTTCATCCGTCAATGTAACTTTATCTGACGCATTGCGGTTGCCAACGGAAATAAGCGCCGAGCCCTGTGTTGAAGATGTCCCGAAGTTCTGCGCCATGCTGCTTGAACCAACGGCAATAACAGTACCTCCGCTTATAATTCCGCTGCCGTCAAAATCAAGCGCGCCGTCACCGTTTGAAGTGGGACCGCTGACAAAAATACTGCCGCCTGAGACTTTGAGAGAACCGTTTGAATCGATGCCATCACCGTCCGCATTGACGTAAACCGTTCCGCCCGTAATTTTGATATAAGAACTGCTTGACGCAGACCCGAAAGCATCGCCGCGAGGACCTCCGAAGCCGCTGTTGTCATTGCCGCCTGCGGCGTTTATGCAGTCGTCGGAAGCGGTCAGATCAAGCGTTCCTCCGTTTATTTCAACGGTCAACCCCGCAACGTCCTCATAACTTTTCAAAACAGTCAGTTCACCGCCGTTTATAACGGTTGCGTTATCGGCATGAACGCCGTCGTCAGGCAAAGTTATGTCAACTGTTTTTGCCGCGTTTTGCGTACCGTCTGTTTTATCCGAAACAGCGCCGCACGCACCGAGCAATAGTGCGACCGACAAAAACAAAGGAAGGACATATCCGATTTTTCTCATTTTACAACTCCCCGCTTTCGGTCTGCTGTTTTGAAACGCTGATTTCAAGGTTACCGTTTCTGACGCGTAGTTTGTCTATCATTTCTTTGACCGATGCGCCTTTTTTCATTTTGATATCGTAAGTCAACCGAAAAAGACTGCCCATATTCGTGGTTTTAACTCCCACAAGTTCGCATTTGTCCGTATAGGAAGAAAGTATATCATCAAAAACCGACTCGTAATCGAGATCCTCGGGAATGGTTATCCTCATGGTTTTATACTGTTTCAACCGCTTATCCGTTCCGAAGCCGAAACGGGAATAAAGCATGGTTATACCGCTCATTACAACCGCAAACAGCAGCGTATACGCAATGTAGCCCATGCCCGATATAAGTCCCGCCGCCATTGCGATAAAAATGGCACCTATCTCTTTTGCCGTGCCCGGCGCGGAACGAAAACGTACAAGGCTGAACGCGCCCGCAACCGCAACACCTGCGCCGATATTGCCGTTGACCATCATTATAACGACGCATACAACTGCGGGAAGAAGCGCCAGAGTCGCAATAAAACTTTTTGTATAACGAGTTCTGTAAGTATACGCAAGCGCCGTAATTATGCCTGCGGCAAGCGCGACGGCGACGCAAATCAAAAAATCGCGAACCGAAACAACGGTTGTCAGTTCCGAATCGAAAAGTCCTTTGAATATATCAGCAAACATTTTTTATTTCTCCTTTTTCGGGGAATATCATAGTCCTGTACGCCGTGCCGTATTTCGAAAACGACGTTTTGTAAATTTCGTTTTCGGAAAGAAGAGACGTCATCCAAAGCGGAATGCCCGAATGTGTCTTCAATTCCATAAGTACAAGCCCGTTGCCGAGCAGTTTTTCGCCGCCGACATCTTTTTTCAGAGATAAATCCGTCGTTCTTACCGATATGTTTTCATCGAATGTGATGCGGAAATCGCTTCCGTCAACCGCAAAAAACGCTTCGCGGTCATAGGATACGAATGCGGACGGAACAAGCGAACCGTAAAAGCGACGAAAATACTCTATTTCGGAAATTATCTGCGTTTGTTCTTGCGGCAATTGTCCGTCATTGAGCCACTTTGCGGCTGTGTTTTCAGAAAGAACGGTTCTGCGTTTGTATACGACAGAGTTATATTTTTTCTTCAACTCAACAAACACCTTTTCGTCGTCGGATTCGACACGCCTATAACTTCTGACGCGAAGTTTTTCCTTGTATACGGGTTTTTCGTTCGAACGGCGGATAAGGCGGGAGTCCGCTGTGTCGTAATAAATGTTTCTTATAACAGACCGACCGTATTTGTCGGGCGCCATATATTTTTCCATACCGTTTTTTATGAGTTCTTTTTGTTTTTCCGTTATGATATACTTTATCTCATAGCGTTCAAATACGGTTCCGCTTCCCATTTTACGAGGGTTCCTTTCGTTTTATTGATTTTATTATACAAGGTCTTCTTAAAGCAAACTTAAAGAGCGTAAAAAAACTTTCACGCTCTTTAAGTTTCATTTTAAATGTATAAAAATCATTCCGCTTTATGCGAATGTTTCGAGATAAGCGTCCGCTATCGCGTTCCAAAGAACGGGACCGACAAGCCCGTCGGGAACAAATCCGTATTCGCTTTGAAACGCAGAAACGGCGCGTTTTGTTTTTGAGCCGAAATAGCCCGTTACTTCTGTGGCGGGAATATTCGGGTCGAACTGCGAAATTCTGACAAGGTATTCCTGCAACAACCGAACATAAGGTCCCTCAAAGCCCTCACGCAAAAAAGTACCCGGAAAAAGTGCGGCTTCCCCGCTCTGGAACGTAGGCGGCGCGGCGGCGATTATATCGTTATATGCGTCGCGCAAAGCGTTTCTTGTTGCCCTGCCGACTATGCCGTCCTCGGTCAAGCCCGAATAACGCTGAAACGCAAGCACCGCATTTTCCGTTGCGGAGCCGAAATAACCGTCGATACTTATATTCGGGATATAATCGTTATAAAGTCCTATCGTCGAAAGATAGTATTGCAGAACTTTTACTTCAAGTCCGCTGTCACCCTCTCGCAAAGTGTCGGAAAACGGCGTGAGGACGTCATTCAGCGTCACGCCCTCGGAATCTATATCCGCAAGGCGTTTGACCGCCGCCGCGGTGTAAGCGATTCTGTACCATGTGGCTTTTCCGACATATCCGACGGTTTCTATCGAAAAAATACGCTGAAACGCAAGCACCGCCTGTTCGGTTTCGGGACCGAATATGCCGTCCGGGTTGGGGATTCGCGGAATTGCGGGATAATTAACGGCAATTCGGTTCAATCGGACTTGAACGGCATAAACGTCGTTGCCGAGATCTCCGAGACGTAACGGCGAACCCGGATAGGACGGGATATTTACCTTTACGGGAGAATTCCGAACTATCTCGATATCGTCTCCGTAATAATATTGAAGCATTTCATACGGTGTGTAACCCCTGTTTGCAAGCGTTACCGTGCCCCATTGAGAAAGTCCTCTGCAAGTGACGGTCGTTCCGTTGCAATACTGTGCAAAAAGAGGGTCAATATTTCCCTGTCGGCGAACGTAGTCATTAAATATATCGTCAACTATGTCGCTGATATTGCCGAATATCTCCCTGTCTTTGAAAAAAGCCTGATCGTACTGCGTGTTGCTTGTGATGTCGAAATTATACCCCTGACTTCTGTACCATTCCGTATATATTCTGTTCAACGTGAATGTAACGATAGCGTAGATATTTGCTCGGAGAGCCGCCTCGGGCCAAGTGGGATAGAGTTCGCTTGAAGCAACGTTTTTTATGTAGTCGATAAAGTCAACCGTCACGTTCTGCGCATTTGACGACGGAGAGCCGAGATGAACGACGACCGTCTGCGGAACATAAGGTGTCAAAGATGCCATATCCGTCGCCTCCTTTAAAGCGGGAATCCCGGGGTATCGGTCGTGGTTTTTCCGCCGCCCGCAGCGGGAGCCAGCGAAACAGGCTGTATGGAAAGAATGCCCTCAAACACGGGAACTTCGGTTATGTTCACCTCGTCGTAACAGGGAAATTCGACATCAATGCTGTATCTGTAATACGGTCTGACATTGCCGCCGGGGGTCTGCGAAAGGTCGCGGCTCGGCGCAGGGACGGACACAACGGGCGTATTGCCCGAAATATCCGTTCCGTATTCGGCATAAAAGTCTATTCCGTTTTCTCCGCTTGAAATCGTGACTTTGCAGCCCGGCAGAGGAACTGCCTGCTGTGCGGTCGAGACGGAGACCTTGATAAAGCCAGTACCCGTTCCCTGTGCCTGCGGAGGTCTGTCGTCGCGTTCCGTTTGAGTTGAAGCCGAACCTCTCGAACGCATATTGTTCCCGCTTCCGTTTTCCGACGGCGGAATGTCTTCGATATTCGGCAACGGGCTCATGGGAAGCGTCGGTTCATCGGCAAGAGGAGAATTTTCGGGAGGAATATTCTCTTCTTCAAGATGAACTATCTCTTCGCGTTGTTCGCCTGCCGCGGCTTCGTTTTCCGACAACTCGGAAACGTTTGTTTCATTTCCGATACGGTGTTCGGAAACTCTGTCTCTTTCAAACTCCGACGGTTCAATGCTTCTTGTATTGCCCGAATACGAAAGTACGGTCGGTGCGTGAGCACGGTAATAATTCATCAGTTCATTTTCGTATTTTTCCGACAGTCGCTTAAAATCATCTTTTTCCTGCGCCATAAATCTACCTCCGAAAAACATTTTCTCTGAAACATACTATGCAAAAGGGCAAAAAAATAGCACACGCAAAATGATATGCACCCCAAAAGTCAGACACTTATGGAGGTGCATATCAAAACGGTGTGCGTTTCTTTACACAATATTATTTTCGTCTCGGGCGGGTGCGCTTATTATCTTTGAAATCGCTCAATTTATCGCCCGATTCTTTCATAAACTTCGATATCATATCATCAAAAGACTGCGGTTCAGGGGGCCTTTTTTCCCTTACAAACGCAGGTGCGGGAGCGGAACTTCTCGGACACGGCTGTTCTTTTTTTGCCGTGTCGTCCGCTTTTTTTATGGAAAGATTTATTCTCTTTTTGTCATCAATACTGATAACTTTGACACGAACTTCCTGCCCTACCGCAAGAACCTCGTTAATGTCTTTGACAAACCCGGACGAAACCTCGGAAATGTGAACAAGCCCGCTTTCTCCGTTTTCAAGTCTGACGAACGCGCCGAAAGGCATTATCTTCGTCACTTTTCCGACAGCAATATCTCCGACCGCAACTGCCATATAGGGTTTTTCCTCCGAATTCCGACGGTTTTTTCCGTCACTTCCTTATTATTTTCCCGAATCGGGAGAGACGTAAACTTTCTCGTCGCCCTTGCCGTAACCGAGGTCTTTTTCCGCAATATCCTGCTTAAAATCCGCCTCGTTCGTGGGGTCGAGAATTTCTTTCATCTCATCATTTTTCATATTTTGCTCTTTGATCGCGTTTTCAACATCCGCATTTGATTTTTCGCTTGCGGAATTGGTCGCCATCATCGTAACAACGCCGATAACGAGCGCAACAACGACGACAATAAGAACCGCTCTGACAACAAATACCGATTTCAACATCTTTTTTACCTCTTATCGGAAAAAAACTATGTTTTCTTTTTTTTCTTTTTAATAAATCGTTTTATAAGGCTTCCCAACGTCAGATACTCGCAAAGCCAGCCGATAAAGACCGTCAGCAACACAAATAATCTGATCTCACCGTCACAAAAAACAAACGTAAACACAAAAAAGGCAACGGCGGAAAGCAAAAAATATACGGAATCCGAAAAAAACAAAAGAAGCGAAGACGGAGGCTTGAACAACCGCAAAGCGGAAAGCCCCGTATAAACCGCTCCGAGAACGACTCCGAAAATCAGGGAATAAAGAAACAGCAGCAACTGAAAAGAATTGTCAAACCCCATCAGCCGAAGACCTTTTCGCGAAAAGATTTTTTTCCTCTCGCCCTGCCCGTATACGCAACACTCGAGAAAGAACCCGTTGCGCTGACCTCCCCTGTCTCGGAAGAAAGGTCCGTTACGGTCATGCCTTTGCCCCTGACGCAAAGATGACCGAGGCAGGTATCAAGTTCTATCCTCTCTTCGTTGAACGACGTTATTTCGGTAACACCGCTCACCGTCAGTTTTTCTCTGTTTTCAAGAACAACAGAACTTGCAATACTTTCTTCCGTCATACGCATTCACCTCGTTAAAAGGTATGACGCAGACGAAAGTTTTATGCGTTTTTCTCATCAACAACACGGTACATCGACGCGGCGTCCGATTTCAATGCGTGTTCCGCAACCGAAACAACTTCGACGCTGACGGTCTTGTTGCCGAAAGTTATTTCAATCACGTCTCCCTCTTTAACATCGCAAGCGGGTTTTGCGGTTTTTCCGTTGACCTTGACTCTTGCGCCGTCCGAAGCCTCTTTTGCGACGGTGCGCCGTTTGATGAGGCGGGAGACTTTGAGAAACTTATCCAATCTCATAAGCAATACCGATAAAAAGACAGTTTCCTATGCACCCAATGCGGTGGGTGCATAGGAATTATCATACGTTAATAATTGATTACTTTACGCTGTCTTTAAGAACTTTTCCTGCTTTGAATACGGGAACTTTGCAAGCGGGAATTTTGATGGTCGTTTCGGGGTTCTGGGGATTTCTTCCCTCTCTCTCGGCTCTTTCACGAACTTCGAAGCATCCGAAGCCTACTATCTGAACCTTTTCACCCTTTTTAAGAGAATCGGTGATGATGTCGAGAGTTGCTTCAACTACCTCAGCCGCTTCTTTTTTTGCGATACCGCACTTTTCAGCAACGGTAGCAATCAAACCATTCTTGTTCATAACAAAAATCTCCTTTGATATATTAAAAATTTTTTGTTTCAAAAAATCCCTTTATGGTTAATATTTTACACTAAATCTCCGCATTTTTCAAGGCTTTTTCTATTTTTTCTTCACAACTTGCTTGATTTCGTTCATTGTGACCAATTTTAAGATGAATAATAGTGCAATATACACAACTGCCCCTGCCGCAATTGCGGGAAAAAGCGCGATTTTTTGGGATATTCCCCACATATCAAACAGTTTAAGAGTACCCCATGCCGCACCGAAACAGGCAATGCCCGCGAAAAACGGTTTGAGCAAAATATCTATAAAGTTCGGAACAAAACCGAGGTATTTCTTTATATAGACAAGATTGATGATGAACATGACCGGGTACGCGATGTTCGTGGCAACAGGTGCTCCGTATATTCCGAGAGGTTCAAGAAGAAGAAATGTCAGAATACTTTTGAGAATAACGCCGACAACCGTTGAAACGACTGTCTGATATGCCTTGCCTATCGCTTGAAGCATATAAGTTGTTACGTTTGTAAAGCCGACGGCGACAAGCGAAAGCGAAAGAATCGAAAGCAGTTCGCCCGCAAGAGGTGTTGACCCCGAGAAAATAAGTTGAATCGTCGGCTGCGAAACGGCGCTCAGCCCGAGCGCACACGCAAACGCGATTATAGACGAATATTTCAGCGCAAGGTTTCCCGTCCTCTTAACAAGCACGGAATCTTTTTTTGCAAACGCCGCCGAAATGGACGGAACAAGGCTGACGCCTATCGTTATAATGAAGAACGACGGCAGATTGAATATTGCGGTAGCCTTTGTTGAATATGCGCCGTAAGCCGCCTGTGCCTCGACCTCGGGCATAAGCGTTTTGAGGCGGTTGATTATCACGGTCGTATCGATAAGCCCCATCAACTGCACGGTTATGGAAGAAAGTGCAACGGGCAGCGCTATCATCATAAACTCTTTCATCAGAGTTTTCGGCGGAGTTCCCTCGTCCGCCATGAATTGAGCGACCGTTATTCTGTAATCTTTGTTTCTGAATATATAGCGCAGGAACATATAAAGGCACGAACCGAAAGCGCCGAGAGAAACACCCGCTATCGCGCCCGCAACGATTATGTGTGCGGGATAGCCGTTTTTCTGCAAATATGCCGCGATACCGACGCCCGCAACAAGTTTTATCATCGCATCGACAAAGTTCGACACGGAAGTCGGTTTCATATTATTATAACCTTGGAAAAATCCTCGGTAAACCGAAACGACGCTGATGAAAAATACCGACGGCATTATCAGAAGCATACAATAATACGAATCGTCATTGTTGATAAACTGCGCTATCGGTCTTGCAAATATCATTCCGAGCGCCGTAACCGCGGCTCCGAACGCAACAAAGATGACCGTAACGTATTTTATCAGTTGTTTTACGTCTTTATATTTCCCGAGCGCAAGAGCTTTGGAGACCATTGCCGAAATGGCTATGGGAATGCCCGACGTCGCAAGCGAAAGCAGGAACGTATAAACGGAATACGCGGCGCTGAAATGGCTCATCGCGGCGTCGTTTTGGTCAACAAGTCCCGTTACTCCGACACGGAAGACAAGTCCCGATATCTTAACAAGCAAGCCCGAGAACGAGAGCATAAGAGCGCCTAAAAGGAAGCCCTCTCTTTTTCCCGATTTCCCCATATCACACGCCTCTCTTTTCAAGAAACCGTTTTATTAGTTTAACAGAATTTGCAACGGCAAATTCAAGAAAATCGCCGAAGCTGCCGAAGGCGGAGTCGTCCCCGTTGTCCGAAACGGCTCGAACGACGCCGAAAGGAATGCCGTTGAGCAGACACGTCTGACCTATCGCGGCACTTTCCATTTCAACGACGGAAGCACCGAATTCTTTGCGGATACGCCGCGCCGTCGCGGTTGAGCTGACGAACTGATCGCCGGTTGCCACGATACCCTGCGTAACGGTTATCCCGTCGATTTCTTTTGCGCAGTCAAAAAGTTTTTCGCGAATCCCGTCGTCGCATTTCATCAGCGGAGTTTCGAAGTTGCACACCTGCCCTTTTGCGTAGCCGCGTTTTTCACAATTGAAGTCATGCTGAACGACGGATGTCGCAACAACGACGTCGCCCGGCTTCAGAGACGGGTCTATTCCACCGCCGACGCCGAGGTTGATAACCGCGTCCGGTTTATAAAGAAGAATGACCGATTGCGCGCACACCGCGGCGTTGACCTTACCCTCGTAGCTGACAGCGCAGATAATTTCATTTTCCTTATATTTGCCCGAATATATATCCGAGCCGCCGACCTTTTTCTTTTCGGTTTTATCAAGAATATCTATAACAGCTTCGATTTCAGAACTCATTGCGCTTATAATTGCGATTCTCATTTTTGTTTCCCCCATAAATGCTTTTGCTATTATACCATAAATATATATAAATTGCAAGCCCGAAAATATGATATATAATTAAGATGATGATTTTCTGCCGCTTTTTTGGTGTTTTTGATGTTTCGATATTGCTTTATCCACGTTTCCGATACGGACTGCCCGCAGCGGTCGGCTTTTTTGCAAATTTTTTCCGTATATATTGAAATACGCTCTTTGATGTGTTAAAATTATCTGTAAAGGAACAGTCGTTCCGAAAAGAAAAAAAACGGAGGCATCGAAGAATGACAACATTTACTCCCGCAGACATACTTTTACCCGCAGACGGACTTGAATACATGAAATGGGCGGTTGTCGCCTGCGACCAGTATACGTCCGACGAAAACTATTGGAAGAAGACGAAAAAACTTGTCGGAGACGCGCCCTCTACCCTTTCGATGACTCTGCCCGAAATATATCTTTCAAAAAAGGGAAAAGAAAAAAGAATAGCGGAAGTTAACGCAAAAATGAAAGAAAATCTCGAAACGGGCAAATTCAAAACAATTGTCAACTGTTTTATTTATCTTGAACGGACACTTTCCGACGGAACCGTGAGAAAAGGACTTATAGGAAAACTCGACCTCGAAGATTATTCATTTGAAAAGGGAGCAAAAACACTTGTCCGCGCGACGGAAGGAACGGTTCTCGAACGCATTCCGCCGAGAGTTGAGATAAGAAAAAACGCGCCGGTAGAGTTTCCGCACGTCATGATACTTATCGACGACCCCGAAAGAACGGTTATAGAACCGCTTTCGCAAAAACGGTCGGATTTCGCACCTCTTTATGACTTTGACCTTATGAACAGAAGCGGTCACGTCAAGGGTTGGATAGTTCGCACCGACGCCGCGCAAAACGCGATGAAAGCGCTTGACAAACTCGGAAGCAAGACGGTTTTCAACAAAAAATACGGTTTCAAAAGCCGCAAGCCGCTCGTATTCGCGGTAGGCGACGGCAACCATTCTCTGGCAACGGCAAAAACGTGCTGGAACGAGATAAAGAAAACGCTTACGCCCGAAGAAGCGGCGGTACATCCCGCAAGATATGCGCTTGTCGAAGTGGTGAACCTGCACGACGATTCGCTGAAATTCGAGCCCATTCACAGAGTTGTTTTCGGCGCGGACGCTGCAAAAATGACGGTTGCTTTGGCAGGATTTTTTAAAGATATTTCCATAGCGCCGAAGCCGCCGAAAGACATAGCGGGCAGACAAGTTTTCGTAATGCTTTCAAACGGCAACAAACAGTATGTTTCCGTCACCGACGAAAAATCAAATCTCACGGTCGGCTCGCTGCAAGCATTCCTTGACGAGTATCTGAAAAAAGAAACGGGAACCGTCGATTACATTCACGGTGACGAAGAGGTCGAAAGACTCTGCAAAAATCCCGAAAACATAGGATTTCTGCTTCCGACTCCCGCAAAAGACGAACTGTTCAAAACAGTCGTGCTTGACGGTGCGCTTCCGAGAAAGACTTTTTCCATGGGACACGCGCAGGACAAAAGATTCTATCTCGAAGGAAGAAAAATCAGATAAAACAATCAAAAGCATAAACTACCCCGCGTTCCGAAATCGGAACGCGGGGATAAAAATATCCCCGAAAACCGAGGTTTTCGGGGAATTTCTTTTGTTTTTCGACTCAACCGTTGTTTTCGGTCTCGTTCGATGCGGATGCTTTCTTTTCTTCGGTATGTTCTTTATCCTCGTCCTGTGCCCACTTTTCAGCGGCTTCTATGCCCTTTGAAGCGGAGCGGATAAGGGTTTTGCCGAGGTTTTTGAAAGCATGGCCAAGATCTTTGCCTGTTTCTTTCCAATCGTCTTTAAGTGCCATAATTCAAACTCCTTCCGTAATTTCTTACACATACGCAAATATATGAAAGTAATTTTCCAGAAAGAATATTTCGGATAAAAACGCCGTAAAACTTATCTCTTGGAGAACTGGGGCGCTTTTCTTGCGGCTTTGAGACCGTACTTCTTTCTTTCCTTCATTCTCGGGTCTCTCGTAAGAAGTCCCGCCTTCTTCAAGGTCGGACGCATATCTGCATCAAGTTTGATGAGCGCTCTGGAAAGACCGTGTCTGATAGCGCCTGCCTGACCGGAAACGCCGCCGCCAACAACTGTGGCAACGATGTCATACTTGCCGAGAGTGTCGGTAAGCATCATCGGCTGACGAACGATGAGTTTGAGAGTTTCAAGACCGAAGTAATCGTCAATATCTCTGCCGTTGATGGTGATCTTGCCGGTTCCCTCGTAAACTCTTACGCGAGCAACGGACTTCTTTCTTCTGCCTGTTCCGTAAAAATAGGGCTTTTTAGATTCGTACATTCTTCCGTTCCTCCTTAGTCAATGTTCCAAACTTCGGGTTGCTGAGCGGCGTGCGGATGAGCCTCGCCCTTGTAGATGCGAAGTCTTCTGAGCGCGTTTCTTCCGAGAACGTTGTTCGGAAGCATGCCCTTAACGGCAAGTTCGTAAGCAAACTCGGGGTTCTTGTTCATAAGAATGGAGTATTTAACCTCTTTGAGGTGACCTACCCAACCGGTGTGATGTCTGTAATATTTCTTTTCGAGTTTGTTACCGGTGAGAATCGCTTTGTCTGCGTTGATAACGATAACAAAATCTCCGCAATCGGCGTGCGGGGTGTATGTCGCCTTGTGCTTACCTCTGAGAAGAGTTGCCGCAACGGTTGCGGTTCTGCCCATCGGCTTGTTAGCGGCGTCGATAACATACCATTTGCGCTCGATGTTGGACGCGTTAGCCATAAATGTAGCCATTTGAGTTTCCTCCGTATAAGATAAATTATAAAAAACAACATTTTTTCCGCGGTCTCTCAACCGCGCTCAAATATTCTACCACAAAACCGAGGACTTGTCAATACCCGATCTTGATTTATTTTAATTCTCCGAAATAATGCTTCGATTTTCGCCGTTTTTCTTCGATTTGCTTCGATTTGCTCGTTTTCGATTTTATTTTTTTACAATTTGTTTGGATTTCGGAAGTGCAAAAATGCGCTGAAAACAGCATTTGGAGCGCGTTTGCAAACGTTTTTTCGGCAATATGTTTTTACTTTACTCCCGTTTTAATCAAAACATAATCCGCTTGTAACGGATTATTCATATTATTTATTATACATAATACTTGAAAAAACAGGAAATCCGTGGTATAATAGGAAAGAACGGAAATATTCAACCACGTTGACAACGGAGGAATGTAAATGTCCGAAAAAGACAGGCTTGACAGAAGCAAACCGAAAAGGAAAAGACGTGTAACGTCCAAGGACATCGCACGGATGGAACAAAAATACGGAATGCCGATGTACAAAAAGAACCCGGACAAATATGCGAAGAAGAAACCTCTTCCCGTCCGCATACTTTTGGGCTTTTTGAGCGTTGTTGCCCATGTAGGGCTGATCTGCGCGGTCGTCGGTATCATAATTTTCGGTATTGCGGTCACATTTATATACGCATACACGGAACCCGAACTGCTTGAAAAATTCGAAGACAGGGATATAAACCAGTCTTCCGTCATATATGCGCTTGACGAAAACGGCGAATACGTCGAATATCAAAAACTGTATTCATCCGAGCACAGAACATGGGTCGGTTCGGACGAAATATGCGAAAACATAAAAAATGCGATAGTTGCGATAGAAGACAAGCGTTTTTACGTTCACATGGGCGTTGACCCCATAAGAACGACAAAGGCGGTCATAGGATATTCCGCTGCGAAGTTGACGCACACAAGCACATCGGGGCTTGACGGCGGTTCGACGATAACGCAGCAGTTGATAAAGAACGTTACGGGAGACAACGAAAACTCCCCGACGAGAAAAGTCAAGGAAATGCTCCGAGCGCTTTATCTCGAACGCAATTATTCAAAAGAGCAGATACTTGAATTTTATCTTAACACGGTCTACTTCGGAAATAACCAATACGGCGTTCAGACGGCGTCTCAGTATTATTTCGGCAAAAATGCGTCCGATCTTTCGGTCGTTGAAGCGGCTTCCCTGATAAGCATTACAAATGCGCCGAGTTATTATGACCCGTACACCGAGCCTGAAAACAACCTTGAAAGAAGAAATCTGACGCTTCGCTATATGTACGAACAGGACATGATAACGGAGCGCGAATATAACGAATACAAAACAGCGGAACTTGTTCTTCGCGACAGGTCGATAAAGACCGACGACAAGGACAGAGAGAGTTGGTCTTACGCAACGGACACCATATTTGAAGAAGTCGTTGCGGATCTGATGGAAAAGAACAACTATTCAAGAAGCGAAGCCGTCAGCAAAATGTACACGGGCGGATTGAAGATATATTCGACAATTCAGACCGATGTTCAGGGAATAATGGAAGATTATCTTTCAAATCCCGATAATCTCGGAAACGAGAGATATTACAACAAAGAAAAAGACGAATACGAATATCCCGAAGTCGCCATGGTGGTCATGAATCCGTCGAACGGAGACATAATCGGCATAATCGGCGGCAGAGGAGAAAAAACGGGCAAACTCAGTTACAACAGAGCGACGCAGGCGGTGCGTCAGCCGGGTTCTTCATTGAAACCCCTGACCGTTTACGGCAAAGCGTTTGAAGAAAACCTCGTGACGCTCGGAACTATCATAGAGGACTCCCCCGTCATGAAATACGACGGAAGCGATTGGCCCGCGAACGCGGACGGAAAATACCACGGAGACATGAGCATTTACAAAGCGCTCACAAACTCCTACAACCCGCCCGCAGTAAGAGTGTTAAGACTGCAACAGGACGATGACGGAACGTTTTCGACCGTGTTGAACTTTGCCAGAGACACGCTGAAACTGTCAAGCCTTCAAGACGACGACAAAAACGGACTTGCGCCCCTTTCACTCGGTGCTTTGAGCAAAGGAGTCACCGTTCTTGAAATGACAAGAGCGTTCTCCGTATATGCGAACAAAGGCACATTTACCGATTCACGTTCTTATACAAGAGTTGAATCGTACAGCGGAAAAACCGTCCTGCAAAAAGACGTTTCCAAGCAATCCGTATATTCCGAGCAAACAGCATACCTGATGACATACACCCTTGAAAACGTTGTTGCGGAAACTTATTTCGGAAGAGCCGCAAAAGTTTACGGAGTTGAAACGGCAGGTAAAACGGGAACGACTTCATTCTACAATGACCGTTGGTTCATCGGATACACGCCGTATTACCTTGCGGGTATCTGGTGGGGTTACGACTACAACCATTCGGTATCTTCGAGCCGCGCGATGCAGACGGAGATCTGGGGTGCGGTCATGACAAAAATACACCAGGCAAAAGGCATAACTTCAGGCAAGTTCGAACAGCCCGCAGGTCTTGTTTGGGAGTCGTACTGCACGATCACAGGTATGCTCCCCGGCGCACAATGCGCAGGTCACACGGCGTTCACGTTCTACAAAGAGGGAACTCAACCCACAAAGATATGCGACGGTCATGGCGGAAGCGTAGACCCGTCTCCCGATCCGAATCCGGACGCAACGACAACGGAGCCGAATTCGAACCCGGATCAGTCCGAAACCACGACTGATCCGTCACAGCAACCTAACCCTCCCGAACCCGATCCCGAGGGATAAAAAAGCCGTTTCGAAACGGCGGGAGGCATTTTGATGAAAACAAAAAATACGGGACACGGACTGTTCCTGTCCCTGCTGATAAATCTTGTTCTGAACTTGACATGGCTTTTGCCTGCGGCAATACTGCTTGTTCTCCACTTCTGGATAAAACTGTCGTATTGGTGGGCGGTGGGCGCTGTCGGAATATGGCTGTTCGGAATACTTTTCTGGACGCTTTTCCTATCCTTTTCCGCAAGAGCGGGTTCGGAACGGGACAAGCCGAAAGTAAATAAAAATCCGTATTCGGCAAAAGCGATATTCGGCAAAGCGATAGACCCGTTTTATCCGAAAAACGCACAAACTGTGCACGGTCACAACGGAGCAAACAAAACAAGCGATAAATAAAAAAACTTTATTTAATATAAGGAGTGCATTTTCCATGACACTGATGCAAAAAGAGATCTTTGAGCAGCCGCGCGCGCTCAAAGAATGCTACGATTATAATAAGGAGACGCTCGAAAAACTCGTTGCGCAGTTGAAAGCATCGAACGTCAACAATGTTATCATCGCCGCAAGAGGAACTTCCGACCACGCAGGTATCTATTTCAAGTATCTGCTTGAATCCAAAGCGGGCATTCCCGTTGGACTTTCGGCTTGCTCTACCGCTACCCTTTACGGCGGAAAAATCAATTACAAAGGTATGCTCGTTATCGGTATTTCCCAATCCGGTGCGGCGGCTGACGTAAACGAAGTTATCAAACAGGCAAAAGAAAGCGGCGCTGTTACGGTAACCGTAACGAATACGCTCGGTTCTCTGCTTGCGGATGCGGCTGACTATCACCTCTACTGCGATGCGGGCGAAGAGAAGAGTGTTGCCGCAACAAAAACTTTCGGAACACAGCTTTACATACTTGCAAATCTCGCTTGCATGTGGGCGGGCGACGAAGACGGTCTTAAAGCGCTTCAAACCGTTCCCGCATACGTCGAACAGGTTCTTGCAAAGAACGACGAAATTGCGGAACTCACCAAGAGATACAGATTCATGAACGAGTGCTTCATTCTTTCGAGAGGTATCAACTATCCCCTTGCACTTGAAGGCACTTTGAAGATTCAGGAAACGAACTATGTTCGTGCAAAGGGTTATCCCATTTCCGACTTCCACCACGGTCCGTTCGCAATGGTTGACGACGGCATGCCCGTATTTATGTACATGCCCGGAGGTCCCGTTAAAGAAGACGCTAAAAAGATGATTGAAAAACTTCACGGCGCCGGAGCAGACCTGCTTATGGTATCTGACGATGACGAACTTCTCGCAGAGGGAACCGTAAGCTTCAAGATCCCCGATTCAAAGGGCAACGACATGATAGCGGCATTCGGTTTTGCGACATTTGCACAGCTTTTTGCATCAAATCTGACGAACGTTAAGGGAAGAAACCCCGACGCTCCGAGAGGACTTAAAAAGGTAACCGTTACGAAGTAATTTCAGAAAAGAGAGTATATTTTAATGGTAAAGGCAGTTTTAGACAAGCAATTTCAGCCCATGGCTCTTGTTGTTCGCGATTTTCTTGCGGCGGCGGAAAAAGCGGGCGCACAGGATATTGCGATAAGCATTGAGAGAGACAACGGTCATATTTCAACCTTTAAGACAAAGATTTTCAAAGACGGAACGGGTCACGACGACGAGAACTTCAAGTTCATCGAAAGACTGACCAAATCCCTGCTTTGGGTCAGAGGCGGTTGGAAGATCGTTATCGGCGGCTCGAATACGGTCGGAGAAAAAATAAAAGCGGCATATACAAAAGACGGTCTCCGCGCATTTGACGTGGACTTTATGAGCACTGTTTACGAGCGTCCGTTCTGCGTTGAAGTGGTTGACTTTGACAAAGTCCCCGAAACGCACGAAAATTCCGAGCCCGTTGGAAGGCATCTCGACGGCTGCCGTATCGGTTTCGATGCGGGCGGCTCCGACAGAAAAGTCAGCGCGGTAATAGACGGCGAACCCGTTTATTCGGAAGAGGTGGTTTGGTTCCCGAAGACAAATTCCGACCCGAACTATCACTATCAGGGCATTCTTGACGCAATGAAGACCGCAGCATCCCATATGCCGCGAGTTGACGCAATCGGCGTAAGTTCTGCGGGAGTATACGTTGACAACCGCATAATGGTGGCTTCCCTCTTTCTCAAAGTTCCGAAAGAGGACTTTGATAAGAAAGTCAAGAATATGTACATCGACGTTGCAAAAGAAATTGGCGATGTTCCCGTAGTTGTTGCAAACGACGGTGACGTTACCGCTCTTGCGGGTGCGATGAACCTTGACGACAACGGCGTTCTCGGCATAGCGATGGGCACAAGCGAAGCGGGCGGATATGTTGACCTTAACGGCAACATCACAGGCTGGCTCAACGAACTTGCGTTCGTTCCCGCAGACTATTGTGAAGACGCTATGGTTGACGAATGGTCTGGCGATTACGGCTGCGGCGTTAAATACTTCTCTCAGGACGCTGTTATCAAACTCGCTCCCGCGGCAGGTATCGAACTTGACCCGACGCTGTCCCCTGCGGAAAAACTCAAAGTCGTTCAGAAACTCCATGCGGAGGGCGACAAGAGAGCGGCGCAGATTTACGAGACCATCGGCGTATATTTCGGTTATGCGATAGCATACTATTCGTTGTTCTACGATATAAAACACGTTCTTATTCTCGGAAGAGTTACTTCCGGTGAGGGCGGAAACATTATTCTTGACAAGGCGAACGAGGTACTTGACACGGACTTCCCCGAACTTGCGAAAACGTTGAAGCTCCACATTCCCGACGAATCGTCCAGACGTGTAGGACAATCCGTTGCGGCGGCAAGTCTTCCGAAACTTCACTAAACGACAATCACGGACGGCGGCAGCGAAATTCCATTTCGGCGCAGTCTCCCGCGAGAGGAGGAAAAACAGAATGATAGACAAGTCTATGCTTATAGGCGAAGTTCTTGACGCTCATCCCGAAACGGCACAGACCTTTATGGCGTTCGGTATGCACTGTCTCGGCTGTCCCTCTGCAAGAGGTGAGAGCATTGAGTGCGCAAGCGAAGTTCACGGCATCGACGCCGACGAACTCGTTGAAGCGCTCAACAAAGTTGTAGGCTAAAAGAAAAAACGGCGGGCAGAAAGCGTCTGTCCGCCGTTTTTTTAATAATCGGTATTTAGGCTGAGCGTTTTCTGCCATGAGAGTTACTTTGTTATGAAATTAAAGCCCATTGCACATATAAAAACGGATTTTCCCGAAAAATTCGGCATTCCCAGACAAAGCGGAAGAGTTCCCGAATTAAAGGGAAAAATCATATTTGAAAAAGAGTTCAGAGATCCCGACTTCACACGCGGGATAGAGGAATTTTCTCATCTGTGGCTTATCTGGGAATTTTCCGACAGCGAAAAAGATAAGGTCAGTCCGACCGTCAGACCTCCGAGGCTCGGCGGCAATGTCCGCGTCGGTGTTTTTGCGACGCGTTCACCGTTCAGACCGAATCCTATCGGGCTTTCCTGCGTAAAACTCGAAAAAATCGAAGAAGATGAAAAACTCGGCAGGATTTTGACCGTCGGCGGCATTGACATGAAAGACGGAACGCCGATTTACGATATAAAGCCGTACATACCTCATGCTGACACAGTACCCGACGCAAACGGCGGTTTTTCGGACAGGGCGAGAGATTACAGGCTTGACGTGGAAATCTCTGACGAAATAAAAAGGGACATTGACGAAGAAACTCTTTCGGAAATCAAAGGAATTATTGCGGAAGACCCGCGTCCGTCATATCAAAACGACGAAACAAGAATTTACAGGTTTACGTTCGCGGGACATCAGATAAGTTTTTTGGTCAAGGACAGAACCGCGACGGTAACCGAAATTTTGGATTAAAAATACTCTTCATTATCTCCTGTTCCGTAGGGAACAAGCATTTGCATATATTCAAAAAAAATAAAAGAAAGAGCCGCCTTTTGCGGCAACACAGTTATGAAACCAATATTGACACCGAGACTGCAATGTATTGCGGATATGATAGAAAACCGTGAAACGGTTGCCGACATAGGAACGGATCACGCATATCTGCCCATATTTCTTATATCGGAAAACAAATGCAAAAAATGTATCGCCGCAGACGTGGCAACGGGACCGTTGAGCCGAGCGGAGAAATACATAGAAAAGCATCTCGGAAAAACGGACAGGATAGAGACTGTTTTGAGCGACGGTCTGAAAAACATAAACGAGAACTGCGACGTAATAACGGTTGCAGGTATGGGCGGCGAAACAATAGCACAGATTTTGGAGGCAAATCTCCTGCCCGTCGGACAAACCGTGATACTGCAACCGATGTCAAAAGCGGAGGAATTGAGAAAGTTCCTTTACAACAACAATTTTTTTATTGAAGACGAAGTTGCGGTAAGCGAAGACAGGCGTATTTACAGCGTAATCAGAGCGGTAAAGTCGGAACAAATACAGCCGACGGAAGCCGTTGAAATATATATTTCCGCTCCCCTGCTTGCAAAAAAGGATTCGGATGCGGTAAAATACAAAGAAAAGGTTCTGCGTGCGGTCAAAAAGAGGTTGAACGGACTTGAAAAAGCAGAGAACAAAGACGAAGAGTCCATAGCGGAACAAAGAAAAATATGCGAGAGGTTGGAAAAAGAGATATGAAAGCAAGAGAAATATACAAGGCGATAGATGAGATCGCGCCGTTTGAAGTTCACGCATCATACGATAACCCCGGATTTCTTGTCGGCGACGAAAATGCCGATATAAACTTTGCTCTTGTCAGCCTTGACATCACGCCCGAAGTCATAAACGAAGCAAAAGCGATAGGCGCGCAGATGATAATTTCCCATCACCCCGTTATTTTCAGACCGCTGAAAAACATTCACCCGGAAAATCCCGTTTACGGACTGATGAAAAACGGGCTTTGTGCGATTTGCGCTCACACAAACCTTGACTGCGCAAACGGCGGTGTAAACGATCTGCTTATACGGCTTGTCGGCGTCGAAGGCGATATTGAAATATTGTATGACGGAGAGGGACTTCCGATAGGCAGAATGGGAACACTTTCCCGTGCAACGGACATACACAATTACGCGATAAAAGTAAAGCACGCGCTGACGGCGAATTGCGTCAGATATGCGGACGCCGAAAAGGAGGTCAATAAAGTGGCGGTCATAGGCGGCGCAGGAGCGGACGACATTGAAAACGCACTCAAAGCGGGCGCGGACACATTCGTGACGGGCGACGTGAAATATCATCAGTTCCTCGACGCGAAAAATATCGGAATAAACCTTATCGACGCAGGACACTTCGCAACGGAAAATCCCGTTGTACAGGCTCTTCGGGACAAACTCTCGGAAAAACTTCCCGAGGTTAGATTTGAAGTTTCATCGGTTCACACGGACAGCATTTTAACGGTGTAATATGGCATTTGACGGAATTATGCTCCGCAGCATTTGTGCGGAATTGAACGAAAAACTCGCGGGCGGCAAGGTTGACAAGATTACCCAGCCCGAACGCGACGAAATAAACATAAGATTCAGAGCGTTTGACAAGGCAAACAAATGCAATGTCAACAGAACGCTGTTGCTCTCTTCCAACCCATCACAGGCGCGAATACACCTGACGCAGACGAAAAAAGAGAATCCGCCTGTCGCGCCTAATTTCTGTATGCTTCTGCGCAAAAGGCTGACAGGTGCAAAATTTATCGGAGCGTCGCAGCCCGGGCTTGAAAGAGTGCTTCATCTTGATTTTGAGTGCAGCACGGAACTTTACGAAACCGTAACCAACCGTCTCACGATAGAAATCATGGGACGTTGCAGCAATATTGTCTTCACGGACGAAAACGGCAAAATCTACGATGCGGTTCATCAGGTGGATTTTTCGTCTTCGGAAAAAAGGCAGATACTTCCGGGATTGACATACACGCTTCCGCCGTCACAGGACAAAGAAGACCTGCTGTCGGCAGACATCAAAAGCACTCTTGAACGGGAACGTGCGGGGCGCATAGACAAGCGTATATGCGAAAAATTTCTCGGTGTCGCTCCCCTGCTCGGACGCGAAGCGGCTTTCAGTTGCAAGGGCGCTACGGATGCGGATATTGCGTCACTTTCGGACGGAGAATTCGAAAAACTCGCAGACTTTTTGCTCGAATTGCGAAGCAATATTGAAAACGAGCGGTTTTCACCCGTTTTTCTTTACTCCGACAAGCCGCTTGAATACTATTGCTTTGACATAGAACAATATGGTTCTGCGGCAAAAAAGATATCCGAAATAAGAGCGTCCGAAGCCGTGGAAAGATACTTTTCCGTAAAAGCGGCGGCGGAACATATCAAGCGTTCGTCCTCGGACATGACAAAACTCATAGCGACGGTCATTTCCCGTTTGAGCCGCAAGGTCGAAGCGCAGAGAGGCGAATTGAAAGAATGCGAAAAAGCCGACATATTCAAGCGTTACGGAGATATTATAACGTCGAATATTTATCTGCTGAAAGGCGGAGAAAAAACGGCTCGCCTTGTGGATTATTATGCGGAAGAGCCGACGGAATGTACCGTGGAACTCGACCCGAGACTTTCGCCCACCGCAAACGCGCAGAAATACTATAAACTTTACAAAAAGGCACAAACGGCGAAAAAAATGCTTGCGGAGCAGATTTCCGAAGCGCTTTCGGAGATCGAATACCTCGAATCCGTTCGCAGTTCGGTGGAAAATGCCGATTCCGTTGCGGAACTCGGACAGATACGCAGAGAATTGTCCGAACAGGGCTATGTAAAACAGCGCGGAAAACAAAAAACTCAAAGACAGAAAAAGCCCGAGACCTGCAAGCCGTCCGAATACAAGTCCACCGACGGCTTCACAATTCTTGTAGGCAAAAACAATCTCCAAAACGACGCTTTGACGCTGAAAATTGCAGACAAGCACGATATTTGGTTCCATATCAAAAACTATGCGGGAAGCCATGTAGTTGTGGTAACGGACGGAAAGACGCCGCCCGATTCAACGCTTGAAGAAGCAGCCGTGCTTGCTGCGACATTCAGTTCCGCAGATGCGGGCGCAAAGGTCGAAGTCGATTATACGGAAGTCAAAAACGTTAAAAAGCCGAGCGGCGCGCGCCCCGGAAAAGTTATATACGTCAACTACACAACTGCGGTCGTAACCGCAAAGGAAAAGCCGAGAGAATAAAAATGAAGACAACTGTAAAACATTTCAACGAACTTACCCCCGAAGAACTTTACGGTATACTGCAACTCCGAGAACGTGTTTTCACGTTTGAACAGAGATGTTCCGAACCCGACCTTGACGGATTTGATAAGGTTGCATATCACATTTTTCTGACCGACGAAAACGGCACGGAAGCGTGTCTGCGAATGTTGCCGAAAGGCGTTTTGCACGATGAAGTTTCTTTCGGACGCATAGTTGCGGCAAAACGCAGACAAGGACTCGGGGCGGCGGTGGTAAAAGCCGCGCTGCAAGCCGCAAAAGACGTCTTTGACGCCGACACGGTGGAAATAAGCGCGCAGGCGCACGCCCGTAAATTTTATGAAATCATGGGATTTGTCACAGAAGGCAATGTCTACGAAGAAGCGGGAATTGAACATATAAAAATGGTATTCAAACGAAATGGTTGATATTATTACAGAACGTCTGATTATAAGAAAAACCAAAGCAAACGATTGGCGCGACATTCGCGAAATATGGATTGACTTTTCAAAATCTCCGTACGCGCAATACGATGTACCGCACTCAACGAACGAAGAAGATGTCAAACAAAGAATAGCGCGGTGGGCGCAGGCAAACAACAACGTCGAACATCAGTTTTTTTCAATACTTCTCGGTGAAAAAGTTATCGGTTATGCGGCGTTCAACGCTCGTGAAAACGGATATGAAATAGGATACGCTTTCAACTCCGCGTATCACGGCAATGGGTACGCAAAAGAAAGCCTTTCTGCCTTAATCAAGCAGTTCAAAGAACACGGTGTACGAACGTTTTTTGCTGGAACGGCAATAAACAACACGCCGTCCGTTCACCTGTTGTCCGCGCTCGGCTTCAAAAATGTCGGCACGGAAAAAGTGTCGTTTTATAAGGACGAAAACGGAGAACCGATATTTTTCGACGGCGGAATTTTTGAACTGAAATTCTGAACAGAGATTTCTTACAAATAAGCGCAAATCCCCGCCGCTCGTTTTGAGCGACGGGGGATTTTCTTATATACAAGCTGAAAAATACGCAGCCTACCCTTTTTAATTACTTATTCGGGAAAATTACGACCTTGATACCCTCTGCACGGTCAGCAACTCCGAACGCTTCTTTCCAATCATCCATTTTAAAACGGTGGGTTATAAGAGCGTCACAGTTGAGTTTGCCCTGCTGCATAAGTTTGAGCGCGGTATCCCAACTCTGCCATTTATGACCGAATGTGCCGACAAGTTTGATTTGACGCGCCGTAAGAAGTGAGTATTCTATCTCAACATCTTTTGCTGTCAGACCTATCTGAACAAGCGCACCCATTCTCTTCAAAAGCGACATACCGAGACGGATACTTGCCTTTGCGCCGGAGCATTCGTAAACGATATCCGCTCCCATACCACCTGTAAGTTTGTCAACAAGCGCAGCAACATCCTCTTTTTGAATATCAACGGCATAGTCGATACCGAGTTTCTTGGCAGTTTCAAGGCGAAGAGCGTCATTTGTAAGTCCCGTTATGATAACGGTCGCACCGAAGCCCTTTACAAGCTGAGCAACAAGAAGACCTATCGCACCGCAGCCCTCTACAACGACAACATCGGTCGGGATAACGGGAACAGCGTCGTAAACGGCGTGAACGGAAACTGCGGCGGGCTCGCAAAGAGAACCTGCATCAAACGGAATGGAATCGGGAAGCTTATGTATAATAGCCTCACGGACAACGCAATACTGCGCCATACCGCCGTCACAGCCGTAGCCTATCGAAAGTCTGTCCTTACACATAAGGAAGTTACCGGTATTGCAATAGTAGCAATGTCCGCAAACAATGTTGCCGGTTTCGGTAACAACTCTGTCGCCGACTTTGACGCTTTTTACATCTTCGCCGACTTCCGCAACAACGCCGCTGAGTTCGTGACCGAGCGTTACGGGAGGATTCGACCATGTTGTGCCGTGTTCTATTTTAATGTCGGTTCCGCAGATTCCGACTGCTTCAACCTTTATTTTGACATCGGTTTTTCCGCATTTCGGCTCGGGAATATCGCACATTTCGACAAAGCCCGCGCCCTCTTTAAGTTTTCTTATGGCTTTCATACCGTTCATCTCTTTCTTATATAAATACGTTTACAGAACGGGTCTGTAAATTTCTACCATTTGTTCTTCGCTTGTCGGAACATACGCATTCGCAAGCAGTCTCTGTTGAGTTTTGACGACCTGTGCGGCAAACTCTTTGAGTTTTGCTTCGTCTGCGCCGTAAGCGGACAGCGGCTTTCTTTCTATCAGCGAATTGAAAAGCGTTTCAAATTCATTGAGCGCATCTTTTTCGTCGCAGCCGAGGATTTCGGCAAACAGCGAATAAAGGCTCTTTATATCGCCGTTCGGGAGCGCATTATCGTAATAATGAAGCACGCTCATAAGCATTTTGTGGTTTGCCTCGCCGTGCGCGATATGATACTCTCCGCTGAGCGGATAAGACATTGCATGAACAAGTCCGCACCCCGCGTTTCCGAATGCAACACCCGCATAGGTACTGCCGAGGACAAACGAATCCATGATTTCTTTTCTGTGTTCCGCGCCCTTTTCACGCATTTCAACATAACCGCCGAGAATACGTTTTATCGCCTCTACGGAGAAGAAGCGCGAAATATCGCTTGCTTTCGGAGAAAGATAACTTTCTATCGCATGGATAAGCGCGTCAACGGAACTGAAAATAAATACTTTATACGGAAGCCCTTTCAGGAATTCGGGGCAAAGCACCGCCGTGTCCGCATAAAGTTCGTCTTTTGCAAGTCCGAACTTCGTGTTCAATTCCTCAAAAGCAACTATCGAAATATTCGTCACTTCGCTTCCCGTGCCGCAAGTGGTGGGAATAATAACGAGTTTTCTTTTTCTGACAGCGGGTTTTTCGCCCTTAAAAACGGCAAGCAGGTCGTCAACGCCGTCAAGCGAAAGTATTTTCGAAATATCTATCGCCGTGCCGCCGCCTATCGCGATAACGCGGTCATAATCGAACTTCGAAACCTCTTTCAATATAGCGTTCACTTTTGTTGAAGACGGCTCGCCGCCGCCGAAATCGTCCTGCGCGACAATGTGACAAGGCAGATTTTTCGGGGTCACGAAATTATCGCGAAGAAAACCGTCCGTCAAAATAAGGTCTCTTTCGTTAAGCCCGAAATTCACAATGAACTCGTCGAACGTATCGCACATCTTGATTTCTGGAACTATTCTGAAAGATTTCATACAGATTACCTCTTCGTCGATACAGCGTGTGGCTCGGCACACGCTGTATCATTATAAAATGCAGATTTATTTCTTGTTTGCAACCGCTTTTTCCGCAGCCTTGACAATAGCCTCGGCATTTATACCGAACTTTGCGGCAAGGAAGTCACGGCTTCCGACTTCACCGAACTTATCCTGAGAACCGAGTCTGATAAGCGGCGTCGGGCACTCTTCGCAGAGAACTTCCGCAACGGCGGAACCGAGACCGTTGTTGACATAGTGGTTTTCAACGGTAACGACGGTGCCTGTTTTCTTCGCTGCGTCGATAACAGCCTGTCTGTCAAGAGGTTTCAAAGTGAACATATCTATAACGGTCGCTTTGATACCTTTTTCTTCAAGTTCTTTTGCTGCTATGAGAGCCTGTCCCACACAGTAACCCATTGCGATGATGGCAACATCGTCACCCTCGCGGAGAACGTTTGCTTTACCTATTTCAAAGGTCGAACCCTCTTCGTATATAGCCTCGCAGGATTTTCTTACAAGACGCAGATAGTCAACGCCGGGTTTGGCTGCTATCTTCGGAAGAAGATCTTTGAGCATGGTTACGTCGGTCGGCTCGATAACGGTTACTTCGGGCATACCTCTCATTATTCCGAGGTCTTCAAACGGCATGTGAGTACCGCCGTTGAGAGCTGCGGTAACGCCGGGGTCGGAGCCGATTATTTTAACGGTACGTCCCGCATAAGCGCAGGATACGAATATCTGGTCGCAGGCTCTTCTTGTTGCGAAGATACCGAACGTGTGAGCGAACGGGATTTTTCCCTCTGCGGAAAGACCTGCCGCAACACCTATCATATTTGCTTCCTGAATACCGCAGTCAACGGTTCTTTCGGGAAGTTCCTTTGCAAAGGGTTTTGTTCCCATTGCACCCATAAGGTCTGCGTCAAGAAGGCAGATCCTATCATCTTTCTTTGCCAGTTCGATAAGGGTCTGGCAGAAAGCGTCTCTCATTGCGGTCTTTTCCGCAACGACTTCATTTCTGACTTTGAATCCCATCTTATTTGCCCTCCTTAATTGCTTCTGCTTCCGCGTCAAGTTCCGCAACGTATTCGGCGCATTGTTCCGCGTTTATGTTTGCGTTATGGCAGCTTGCTTTGCCTTCAAGCGCGGAGATACCCTTGCCCTTTATCGTGTCAAGGATTATCATAGAGGGCTTGTCCTTTACGGTCTTTGCGGCTTCGATAGCGTCGTGAATGGCGGCAACATCATGACCGTTTACCATTACGCAATCCCAGCCGAAAGCCTTGTATTTCGCAACAATGTCGCCGAGAGAGCAAACATCGTCGGTTGCGCCGTCTATCTGCAATTTGTTGTAGTCGGTAAAGCCGATAAGGTTGCCGAGTTTTCTGTGAGCGGCAAACATAGCCATTTCCCAAACCTGACCTTCCTGGGACTCACCGTCGCCGAGGATAAGATAGGTGTAAGTGTCGTCTTTGCCGTCCATTTTATTGCCGAGCGCGATACCCGCGGCTGCGGAAGCGCCCTGACCGAGAGAACCTGTCGTCATATCGATACCGGGAGTTTTTCTCATATCGCAGTGCGACGGAAGATTCGTGTTGGGCTTGTTGAGAGTGTACAGCATTTCTCTGTCAAAGAAACCTTTGATTGCAAGTGTGCTGTAAATTGCGGGACCGGAGTGTCCTTTGGAAACAACGAGCCAGTCTCTGCCGTCCCATTTCGGGTTCTTGGGGTCAACTTTCATCTCGTCAAAGTAAAGAACAGCCATAACGTCGGCAATGGAAAGAGAGCCGCCGATATGTCCTACGCCGATAGAAGCGATCGTTTTCACGGTCTCTTTTCTTATCTCGTTGGCTTTGAGTTTCAACTCAAGGATTTTTTCTGCGCTTAACAAAGCATTTCACCTCAAAATATATTATTTATTTTTATACAACTTAAAATTTTATCTTATTTCAGGCAATTTTTAATAACAATGGATTTTTCCTGCGTTACTTCATAAAGAGTATGGCTTGTACCCTCTCTGCCTATGCCTGTCTGCTTATATCCGCCGAACGGCTGATGAACGGAGCGGTAGTTGCCCGAAGAGTTGATAACGCACGTTCCCGCCTGAACTTTATTTGCAAACTTCATCGCAAGATTGATATCCTGCGTGATAACGCCGGAAGAAAGTCCGAACGAAGTCTGATTTGCTATCTCAACAGCTTCGTCAAAAGTATCGAATCCGATTATCGGGAACACGGGTCCGAAGATTTCAAGGTCGTTTGCAACTTCGGAATCTTTCGAGACCTCGATAACGGTCGGGTCGATAAACGCGCCGTTGCGCTTGCCGCCGTAAAGAAGTTTGCCGCCGTCTGCGATGACCTTGTTTATTTCTTCTTCTATACCCTTTGCCGCTTTTTCGGAAACAAGACAGCCCATAGCGGTTGCGGGGTCTGCGGGATCGCCCACTTTGACCTCTTTCAGAGCCGCAATGAGTTTTTCGGTAAATTCGGCTTTGACGGTGTTCTGAATTATAAATCTCTTATTTGCGCAGCAAGTCTGTCCCGCATTGTAAACTCTGCCGCCGACAGCCTCTCTTACCGCGACTTCCATATCTGCGGAATCAAAAACGACGTAGGGGTCGTTGCCGCCGAGTTCGAGGAAGACGTGTTGAAGATTATGTGCGCCGCCTTTCATAAGTTCTCTGCCGACAGGCGTCGAACCTGTGAAACTTACGCCGTCAATGTTGGTCGTCTGCGAAAGCCATGCGCCCACTTCTCTGCCGCTGCCCGTAATGAAGTGGCAAACGCCTGCGGGAACGCCCGCTTTGAGAAGAAGTTCGGTAAGCATCATCGCAGCCATCGGAGTATCGGACGCGGGTTTGATTATAACGGCGTTGCCTGTTATGATAACGGGCGAAACCTTATGAGCATAAAGTTCTATGGGGAAATTGAACGGGGTGATCGTGGCAAATACGCCGATGGGCTCTCTGACGGTAAAAATAATGTCGCCCTGAGTTCTCGGCTCGGCGTTAAGGGGTACGGAATTGCCGTAAAGATGACGTGCGGCTTCGAGGAACGACTCAAAAACCATGCAAAGACATTCAAGTTCGCCTCTTGCGTCGGTTATCGTTTTTCCGCCCTCTGCGGTCACAACTTTTGCAATCTTTTCAAGGTCTTCACGGACATAAGCGACAAATCTTTTGATTATCGCCGCTCTTTCGTAAAACGGGGTTGCCGCCCAAGCGGGTTGAGACGCTTTCGCTATCCTTGCGGCTTCTTCAAAATCTTCCGCAGTACCGCTCGCGACTTTGCAAACAACATCGCCGGTATAGGGGTTGATGTTGTCAAAAGTCTTGCCTGATCTCGAATCTCTGTACTCGCCGTTGATTATCATCTGCATAATCGGACACCTCTCTGTTATTGTATTTAATTTGCGAACAATACCCGAAAACGCACAAGATTCACTGTATTCGGGCACAGCCTTTCGGTCGGCGCAAACGGTCTGCGCACGACATTTTATTCCAATTCACATTATACAATATAATAACCCGTTTGTCAAGAAAAAAAGAGAATATCTCTTGACAAAACATACAATAAATGATAAGATATTAACATCAATAAAACAACGAAAGAGGGCAGTTTTATGCTTAACTTTGAACTTTACAACCCTGTCCGTATCATCTTCGGTCCCGGTGAAGCCGAGAATATCGGAAAATATACCAAAGAGTACGGCACAAAGGCAATGCTCGTCACCTACGACGTACACGACTTTTTCAACGAATTGCTTGCAAAACTCGATAAGAGTTTCAAAGATGCGGGCGTTACCGTCACAGAATTTTTCAAGGTAAAACCGAATCCGCGTCTTTCCGACATCGAAGAAGCGATAGATATATGCAGAAAAGAAGGCATAGAAGTTATCGTTGCGCTCGGCGGCGGCAGCGTTATGGACTCCGCAAAAGCGATAGGTGCGGGCGTTAAATACGACGGCGACCCGTGGAAGATGTTTGTTTCCCGTCACGACAAGGCGGTTGCAGTTCCCCCGACGGACACGCTTCCCACGATTATGATACCGACAAAATCCGCAACTTCTTCCGAAACGAACAATGTAGCGGTTGCAACAAATGACAGAACGCACGAAAAAGCATATATCTGGGCGCCCGTTCTTTATCCGAAGATCTGCGTAATGGACCCCTGCGTAACGGCGACGCTTCCCAAATTCCCGATGGCTGCGGGCGCGGTTGACGCAATGTCCCACGTTCTTGAAGCGTATCTGAACGGCGACCAGAACTCCCCTGTTCAGGACAGATGCCACGAGGGACTTCTCATGGCGGTAATGGATCTTATCAGGAAGATTTTCAAAGACCCCGACGACATTCAGGCAAGAGCGTCGCTTCAATGGGCTTCCACGCTGACTTGGAACGGCTATCTGCAAGCGGGACTTGCAGCACCCACGCCCTGCCATCAGATAGGACACGTTCTCTCTGCGCTTTACGACATTGACCACGGCGTAACGCTTGCGGTTATCATGCCCGCGTTCTTCCGCTACACCGCACACCTGAACGATGAAAGAGCGGCAAGATTTGCTGAACTCGGATACAGAATTTTCAGACTTGACAGAGAAGGAAGAAAAGATATCGACGTTGCTGACGAGTGCATTGACAAATTCGTTGCTTTCGTCAAAGAAGTCGGCGTTCCCGTAAATCTTAAATCCGTCAATGTTCCGAAAGAAGATCTTGACAAGATAGCCGACGAAGTTATCGCACACGGCTGCGACGCGGACGGCAATCTTCCGTCCATTCCGAAGATAGGCAGAGACGGACTGATGACCATACTCAACATGGCATACGATTTTGAATAAAGGACGCTTTGTATGAAGACTGTTAAAGGCGAAAACAGATATTCTTTTTTAGCGACTGACACCGAGACGGAAGAACTTGTCGAAGTGAACGAAAGCGGAGAGGTTATCTGGAAAATCGACACCGCGCTGACCGTGTTTGACCTTTGGCATCTTTCCGATGACAGAATACTTTTCTGTCATTACGGCAAAAACGGAAGCGGTGCAAGAATCATTGACAGAAGCGGAAAAACGCTGTTCCAATATACAACCGAACACGAAGTATTCACCTGTCAGCCGCTTGAAAACGGCGGAGTTCTCGTCGGAGAATTGAGACAAAAACGAATCGTTGAAACAGACGACAAGGGAAACATCGTAAAAACGATACCGTTCGATTATAAAGGCGACGAGCCGCACGAAACAATGCGCATGGCGAGAAAACTCGAAAACGGAACGTATATGATAGTCTCCCCCGGCTCAAAGAAAATAGTTTTTCTTGACGAAACGGGAAAAACGCTCAAAGAGTTTGACACCCGTCCCGACACTTTCGGAGCGGTTATCCGTCCCGACGGCAACGTTGTTTACTCCTGCATGGAGGGGCTTTTCGAACTCGATGAAAAAGGAAACGAAGTTTGGTCTTTGACGAACGAAGACGTTCCCGAAATCAACATCTGTTGGCTGCTCGGCATACAACTCCGCAAAAACGGAAACATCGTTTGCACAAACTGGCTCGGACACGGGCATAACGGAGAGGGCGTTCCCGTCTTTGAAGTCACACCCGACAAAAAAGTCGTTTGGCAATGCGATTGCAGAGACAGTCTGCCGAATTTGGGAAACTTCTGTCTGCTCGGAGAAAACGACGAAGAAGTCGCAAAAATCCCCCTCAGATAAAATCTTGATAAACACAAAAGCAGACCGCGGTTCAAAACTGCGGTCTGCGATTTTTATGCAATTAAATAAAGATATGTCACGCTTAAAATCAAGACAGACAAGCCTAAATCAAGCCTGCAAAGCGGACAACGGCAACGGCAAGACAGAATATTCCCACTCCGATAAACAAACACGGAACAAGCATATTGACAGCCGTTTTTATATATGTCGCACGCAATTTGCGCTGTGCTTCTTCAACGCGCGCAATATCCGCTTCGGTGGCGTTTACGGGATTCATGTCCGTAGTCTCCACGGTCGTTTTGCGTGACGTGAAAATATACAGCGAAAGCCAAAGAACGCCGATAACTATAAGTGCTACGCCGACAATGATATATGGCATCATAACAGTATCGCTTTCAGTTCGGCAACGGTATTTGCAACGGCATCCGCCTTTTCAAATTCGTGCGGATTCTGTCTGTATCCGTAACCGACGCCTATCGCGGAAAGTCCGTTCTCTTTTGCACCGAGGATGTCATATTCACGGTCGCCGACCATAACCGCCTTATCGCGTTCGGTCAAGCCGAACTCTTCAAGAGCGTAGGCTATTACAAGTGACTTATCCGTGCGGCTTCTGTCATGCGTTGCGCCGTAAACGCCGTCAAAATACCCTATCAGACCGAAGTGGTCGAGGATATCCTCCGCCATATCTTCGGGCTTTGATGTTGCAAGCAAAACCTTTTTGCCGTTCTCTTTCAAAGACGTCAAAAGGTCGGGAATATCGTCATAAACGGTGCATTCGAAAATGCCTTTCGGACGGTAATACTTTCTGTAAGAATCAACGAGTTTGTCCGCTTCGTCTTCATCAACCCCGTAATACTTCATAAACGACTCATGAAGCGGAGGACCTATAAACGGGCAGAGTTCGTCAAGATTTTCGGGCGCGGTATAACCGCAATGTTCAAGCGCGTAAGCAACGGCGGACGTGATACCGATTTTGGGGTCGGTCAGAGTTCCGTCGAGATCGAACAGTATAAATTCTTTATCCATTTCCTCTTTAAGAACAGGGCAGACAATCGGTCTGCCCTGCTGTATATAAAAATTTCAAACGCTGAATGTTTCGGACTCGGTCAAAGTCCCGTATTTAGTTGCCCTTTGTTATATCGTTGAGCAATTTAAGAAATTCGTCGTCATCCTCGGTCGAAGCGGAAGCAACAGGTGCCGCAGGCGCTACGGGAGCGGGGTTAACGGGTGCTGCGGGAGCAGCGGGAACTTCGGGAGCAACTCTGGACGGAGCGATATAAGCCGCATTCGTCACAGGCTGTGTTCCGAAAGACTTGTTCTCATCTTCAAAACGGGTAGCGATAACGGTTACCTGAAGTTCGTCTTCAAGAGTATCGTCAAGGTTAACACCCCAGATGATGTTTGCATCGGGAGCGGCGTTTTCTCTGATGATCTGTGCCGCAAGTTCGATGTCTTCCATGGTAACTTCTGTATCGGCGTTGAAGTAAAGGATAACGCCCTTTGCACCCTTGATGGAGGATTCAAGCAGCGGAGATTGGATAACCGCGTTTGCAACGGTCTCTGCCTTGTCCTTGCCCTTTGCGGACTGAACGCACCAGTGAGCCTTGCCCGCATCTTTAAGAATTGCGGTGATATCGTTGAAGTCAAGGTTGATTATGCCCTGGCTCTGAATAAGCGTTGTGATGGACTCAACACCCTCTTTAAGAACGCTGTCCGCTATCTTGAAAGCGTTGAGCATGGTTACTCTGCTTTCGGAAACGAGTTTGAGGTTCTCGTTCGGAATAACAACAAGAGTATCAACCTGTTTAAGAAGGTCTTCGATACCTTTTTCCGCTTTTTCTATCTTGGTCTTGCCCTCGAAATTGAACGGTCTGGTAACGATTGCAACGGTAAGTATGCCGGACTCTTTTGCTATCTGTGCAACAAGAGGAGCAGCACCTGTGCCTGTTCCGCCGCCCATACCTGCGGTAAGGAATATCATGTCCGCGCCTTTGATCGCGGAAGCGATGGCGTCACGGCTTTCTTCTGCGGCTTTTCTGCCGACTTCGGGATCTGCGCCTGCGCCGAAACCGCGGGTGATTTTTTCGCCAATAGGAATCTTCACGGGAGCAAGCGAACGCTTTTCAAGCTGTTGGCAATCGGTGTTGATGGCGATAAACTCAACGTCTCTGACCTCAGACTGAATCATACCGTCAACGGCGTTGTTTCCGCCGCCGCCCACTCCGATGACCTTGATATTGACCAGCGTTTTATCTTCTAAACTTTTGAATGCCATTTGTCTACATCCTTTCATTTGTGTACAATATATATACGAATATAATATAGCATATCTGACCCGAATAGTCAACACTTTTCGTCAAATTTCCGGTATTCGCGTCTTAAAATTAAAAAAAATTTCGTTTTTTGTCACAAGCGCCGATAAGTTTGACTATTTACGGGAAATTGTTTTCTGCGTTTCCTGAAATTACGGTTCTATATCGCTGTCATAAGAAGAACTTGTCCCCTGCTCGGAAGACGAAGACGGTTCCGTTGTGTCAGGGTCGTTCTGCTCGGGAGCGGTCGTAGGCTCCTGCGTTATCGGCTCGGCAGAGAATATATCCGAACCGAGCGAATATTTTCCTCTCGAAAAATCCTTGACGTTTATAGTTGCGACAACAGACATATCGTTTTCGCCGACAATGTATTTCAAAGTGTCGAATTTTCTGTCAATGTCGGAAAAATCGCCGAGAACGACAGTCACTGTATCATTCAGAAGAAATGCTATCCTGTATTTTTTTGAAATATCCACTTTGGTTATATTGCCTACTCCCGTCCGTTCCGCCTGAGCCTGAATATTTGCGATAAAATCACCGTAAATAAACGTCGAAGAGTCTATTTGCTTTCCCTTTTCGTATTCGCCGATATCAGCGCCGATAACCGTAAGAACAGCGTTATCGGGAGTTTTTGAAATCTCCAAAACACGCAGGGACGAATCCGTGAACACATAATATCCGTCGGACATAAAAGCATAAGATTTTTCGGCACAGCGGAAAGTGATGTCAACAGTCGTCGGAAAATGTTTTTTCACTTCGACGCTGCCGACATAAGGATAAACCGTCTTTAATTTCTCGGCAATCTTGTCCGCGCTGAAAGAGAACAGAAAAGTCCCCTTTCCCTCGTCCATTGCCGCCAAAAGTTGTTCGTCGGGATATGGCGTTTCATTTGTCACGTTTATCGTTTTTGCAACAACGCATACGCGAAAGACTATCGCACCGACTATCAAAAGAAGTATTCCGAGAAAAATCAGTCTGTTGCGAAGTATACGCCGTTTTCTTTCCGCTTTGCGGCGCGCTCTTATCTCATCGGAAGACAAAACTTCCTCCTCATTTTCGGGGGGATTTTTTTTTGTGCGCTTTTTCATCGAAACACTCCTTTCTTTTTGATTTTCGTCGTTTCAATATTCAAAAAACTCTATATCCGCGCCGAGATCGCGCAAATCTTTTTCTATATGCTCGTAACCGCGGAGAATATATTCGGCACGGTCTATTTCAGTTGTACCCTCCGCCGCAACGGCAGCCACGCAAAGTGCGGCGCCCCCGCGCAGGTCGTGGGCTTCGACGCTCGTTCCGAACAACTTTTCAACGCCGTCGATAACGGCAACGCGCCCCTCGGTTTTTATATCTGCGCCCATACGGAGCAGTTCGCCGACATATTTGAATCTGTTTTCAAAAACGGTCTCGACAAATACCGTCGAACCCTTTGCAAGTGTCATCAAAGCAACGAACGGAGACCCCGCATCTGTCGGAAAACCGGGATACGGCATGGTTCGAACGGAATCGACACCTCTTATGCATTTAATTTTCTCACAGTCTATCGAAATGCTGTCGTCATATGCGGAAATATCGCAGCCCGCGTCGCGTAAAAGCGAAATAACGGAGGAAAGGTCATTGGGACGGACGTTTTTCAGCAGAGCACAGCCGCGGCTTGCCGCAACGGCGCAAAGATATGTAGCCGCAACTATTCTGTCGGGAATTATCTGATAATTTACGCCGTGAAGGTTTTCGACGCCGCATATCTCTATGCGTGACGTTCCCGCACCGCGGACATCTCCGCCCATGGCGTTTATAAAGTTTTGCAAATCGACTATTTCGGGTTCTCTTGCCGCATTCTCTATCACGGTGTCGCCTTTTGCTTTGCACGCAGCAAGCATAATATTTTCAGTTGCGCCGACGCTCGGAAACGAAAGGTTTATTTCGGCGCCTTTTATTCCGTCGGTCCGACATTCGAGAAACCCGTTTTTGCCGAGGACGGATATGTTCATTTTTTCAAGAGAAGATATGTGCAGGTCTATCGGACGACAGCCGATGTCGCACCCTCCGGGAAAACTGACCCGTGCCCTGCCGCATTTTGAGACTATCGCTCCGAGAAAAACGATGGAAGACCTCATTTTTCTCATCAGTCCGTCGGGGATAACGCATTTGAACGCGTTTGAAGCATCTGTTTCCACCCTGTCCGAATACCGTTCCGCACGCGCCCCGAGTGCTTCGAGAATTTCAACCGCCGTGTCGGCGTCGCTTATATGCGGGCAGTTCGAGATAACGCACGGCTCATCGGCAAGAAGCGAAGCCGCCAAAATGGGAAGAACGCTGTTTTTTGCGCCCTGAATGCGAACAACGCCGCAAAGCGGTCTGCCTCCGTTTATTACAAGTCTTGACATTGTTTTTTCTTTCCTCTCATAGTTTTCGACATTAACATAATATGCGAAAACATAAAGACGGTTCGAAAAAAACAGGTTGTCCGAGACCGTTTATCAAATTAAAGAAATTGCGTTATTTCTTTTTTGCGACGGCGAATATCTCATCGACTATATCCGAAACGGAACGTTCGTTGAAAAGGGACTTTGCGGCACGCTCCATGGCATTCAGTTTATCGGTGTTGAATATAACGTCGTTCACGGCATCATAAAGACTTTCGGGAGACAGGTCTTTTTCTTCAAGCAAGACCGCCGCACCCGCGTCGCTGAATGTTTTTGCGTTGAAATACTGGTGATTTTCGGTCACGTTCGGTGACGGAACAAGAATGCTCGCACGTCCGAGTGCCGATATTTCCGTCAGAGATGTAGCACCCGATCGGGAAACTATAAGGTCTGCCGCCGCCATAAGTTGCGGCATATTGTATATATACTCAAAAACGTGTATTTTATCTTTGTTTTCAACATCATCCAACTCATCGCAGACTGTCTTATAATCTCTCGATGCGCCGTGATAAAGGCTCATTGTGCCGTCGGCGGCCACCTTTTTTGCAAAGCCGACGAATGCCTCGTTCAGTTTTGTTGCGCCGAGGCTGCCTCCGCAGGAAAGCACAACTCTTTCGTTTTCGGGGATACCGAGTTCGGCGCGCGCAGTTTTTCTGTCAAGTTCCAAAAACGCTCTTCTGACGGGATTTCCTACGAGGCGTGTTTTCTTTTCAACCCCCTTTATCGGCTTTGCAAGTTTGAAACTCAGGAGTATTCTGTCAACTTTTCCCGCAAGCATTTTGGTCGTAACTCCCGCAAAAGCGTTCTGCTCGTGTATAACGGTCGGGATATGTCTTTCACAGGCGGCGCGAATAACGGGAGCTGAAACATACCCGCCCGTGCCTATCGCCGCATCAGGGTGAAATTCATTGATTATGCGCTTAACGGCTCTCTTTGAGTCGAGAAATTTTTTTACCATACGGACGTTGTGTCTCACTCCCGCAAAACTTTTGTCGCGGCTGAGGCCTGAGGTTTCTATAAATCGAATCTCATACCCCGCTCTGGGAACAAGTTCGGACTCAAGATTACGCTTCATTCCGATAAAAATAAATTTTGCGTCGGGGTCGCGGCGACGGAGTTCGTCCGCTATCGCTATTGCGGGATTGATATGTCCGGAAGTACCTCCGCAGGCTATAAGATAATTCATATATTACCTTCCTCCGCTGTCGCCGTCTCATCGGACGTCGGCGCGGTCAAATTCTTCTTATTATCGTCATCTGTCGGTTCGCTCCCCTTTTCAACGGTCGCAAACCTTGAAATATACAAAACAAGCCCTATCTCCGCAAGCAGAACCGTAAGCGCCGTACCTCCGAAACTGAAAAACGGAAGCGGAACGCCCGTAACGGGAACGGAGCCCGTAACAACGGCAATGTTGAATATGACCTGAACTGCGGTTTTGCTTATGATTCCGATTACCATCAGAGAGGAAAAAGTATTGGGAGCGTGCATCGCTATATATATGCCGCGCCAAATAAAGAACGCAAACAGCGCGATAACGAACACGGCGCCTATCCAGCCGAGTTCTTCGCAGACGATAGAGAAAATAAAGTCGTTCTGCGGTTCCGACATATAAAGATATTTTTGTCTTGATTTTCCGTAACCGAACCCGAAAAGTCCGCCCGAACCTATCGTGGTCAGCGACTGGTATACCTGCCAGCCGTCTCCGAGCAGATCCGTTTCGGGATTGAGCCATGTGTCTATTCTGGCTTTCATGTAAGGAACGCTGAACGCAAGGATCGTGCCCAAAACGCCCGCACCTGCGGCGGGAACGGCAAGGAACACAAGGCGACAGCCGCCCGCTATCATCATAACTATACCTATCGAAGCAATCAGTATAGCGCCCGAAAGGTGTGTTTCAACGGCAACGAGAAGACACGGAACGCCCCATATAATACAGGGCAAGACAATACCTTTTACAAACTGTTTCATATTGTCGCGGTTTCGCGCTATGTAATCAGCAAGCGCCATAACAACGGCAACTTTTGCAAGTTCGGAGGGCTGGAACTGAAAACCGATGTTGAGCCAGCGCTTCTGCTCACCTTTGCCGAAGATGAGAACAGCGATGAGCAACACGACGCAGACACCGTAAAAAAACCATGCAAACCGACGGTAGAACTTATACGATATAAACGACGCTATAAGCATTGCCGTCAGTCCGATAAGCACGGCAAACAACTGACTTTTTATGTAATGGTAACTGTCTCCGTAACGGTTCAGCGCGTCTGCGTAACCCGCGGAAAAAAGCATTGCAAGCCCGGTGAAAAGCAATGCGAAAACTCCGACAAGAAAAGGTATGTCGAACATTGGCAGACCTTTTTTTCGGAGTAACGGATTTTTTTTCTGTTGCGCTTTGTCTTTCATCAAAGGCCTCCGGTCAAAATGTATGCGACTGCGGCAAAAACAACGCCTGTCGCAAAATATGAGAATACAACTGCGTTTTCGGAAACGCCGACGCTTCGCAAAAAGGAATCAAGCGGAGCGACAGGCAAAAGACGGTGCTTGCCGCGTGTGGAAAAATATACGGCACGGGAAAGCAAAAAACTCATTCCCTGAACGAGCCAAACAAAGCCGACGATAAATATAACCGACGGACATTTCATCAAAAAGCAGAGCAGAACGGCACACGTTCCGCAAAAAGATGTTCCCGAATGTCCCTCAAAAATACGGGCGGGATTTTTTCCGAAGATAAGAAAACCGAGCACCGCGCCGAGAAGTGAGAACGAAAGAAAAGTTCCGTTCGCATCACCAACACCCTGACGTCCCAACGCAAAAAGCGAAAGATAAGCAAATACGGGAACGCAGGCAGCAGCGTTTAAGCCGTCCGAACCGTTCGTGATTCTCGCCGAAAACGAGAAAAAAAGTATCACGACAGCGGAGAGAGGGATATACAGAACACCGAGATCCGTGCCGTCCGAGAACAGGAAAAACGAAACATATCCCCCGCCGTTATAATTATAAGAATAAAACGCAAAGCCGACAGCCAAAACGGCGCGAAGCACGGCAGGAACAAACCTCGGCAGTCGAAATCTTACGTTTTGCGTAATTGTCAGCATATCATCCGCAAAACCGACAGCGGCAAAAAGCACCGCAACGGCAAGCAAAAATACATATTCGGAACCAATTCCGCCGCCCACGGTCGCCGCAATCAGGAATCCGAAAGCAGACGAGGCAATTACGGCGATACCTCCCACGGGAGGAACGTCCTTTGCGCGCTTGCGCCATGCGGGATATTCGACCACGGTTATTTTCCGCCGCGTCATAACACGCTCTGCGGGGCGCATCAGAAAAGCACAAAACAAAACGCAGAGAATAAACGAAACGGTTATTGCGACAACGGACGCTGCCGACAGAGAAAAAGTCATTTTTGTTCCTTTATCTCAAAAAGTTTTTCGGCGATCTTTTCGCCGCTCATGCCGCGGCTCGCCTTTATAAGGATATAATCGCCGTCTTTTGCAATCTTTGAAAGTATGACAGCCGCTTCTTCGTTATTTTCGCACGAATAGCAGTTTTCGGGCGCAACGCCCGCGTTTTTTGCACCTGCAATGTAACTGTCGTTGAAATGTCCGAATGCGACAAGCGCGTCAATGTCCGTCAGCATTTCGCCGACTTTGCGGTGCATTTCGTCTGAGAAGTCTCCGAGTTCGAGCATATCGCCGAGAACCGCTATTTTTCTGCCGTTTTTGCGGCGGAGTACGTCAAGCCCCGCTTTCATGGAAGACGGGCTTGCGTTGTAGCAGTCTTCGATTATGTTCAGTCCGTCACGCGAATAGGTCTGCTGACGCATAGGAACACCTGTAAATTCGGCAAGTCCCGCCACGATATCGGAAAGAGGCACGCCCATGCAAAGTCCAACAGAGATAGCGGCAAGCGAATTGTAAACATTATGAACTCCCTCGCACGGAATTATGACCGTTATATCGCCCTCGGGCGTTTTTACGCAAAAACGAAGGCTGTTGTCCTCCATGGCTATCTCGGATGCGATTATGTCGCAGTCGGGATTGTTTATGCCGTAACGGATTATCTTCTGCGGGATTTTTCCGAGCAGCAAGTCGTTATATGCATGGCGCAGATATTCGTCGTCGTAATTGAGAATAAGCGTTCCGTTTTCGGAAAGTCCTTCAAGAATCTCAAGTTTTGCAAGCATTATGTTTTCCTGCGAACCGAGATGTTCGATATGAGAAACGCCGATATTGGTGATAACGGCAATATCGGGACAGGCGATGTTCGTCAGAACGGATATTTCGCCTTTTGCGGACATTCCCATTTCGGTAACAACGACTTCGTCTTCGGGGCGAACGGCAAGCAGCGTCAGAGGAACGCCCGTTTCGCTGTTCTTGTTGCCCTCAGTCTTATGCGTTCTGTATTTGCGGCTCAACACGGAAGAAATATATTCTTTTGTCGTGGTCTTTCCCACGCTGCCCGTAACCGCAACGACCTTTACGCCGAGAGCAAGACGGTATGCCTTGCCGAGGCCTTGCAGACCTTTGAGAGAATCGGGAACAATGCAGCAAGGAAGAGATGTGTCAAGAGGTCTTTCGCAGAGAAAACACGCGGCGCCGTTTGCTTCGGCTTTTGCCGCAAAATCGTGACCGTCCACGCGTGCGCCGGGCAGACACACGAACATATTCCCCTTTTTGACCGCACGGGAATCTATTGCGAATCCATCAAATTCGCAATCCCCGGTACAAGTGACATTCAGCATTTTTCCTACATCTGAAAGCAACATAACTCTTTCTCCGTTCCTATCTCTTCATCTTTCATATTCATATTCGGCGATGATGTTCACATCGTCGAAAGGCAATCTTTTTTTGCCGACAATTTGGTACTTTTCGTGTCCCTTACCCGCGACAAGCACAGTATCCCCCTCATGCGCTCTCGAAAGCGCAAGTTTTATCGCGTCGCGTCTGTCAGGTACGACCGAAAAAGTATCTTTTTCCATTCCCGCAACAATATCGCGGATTATCGCCTCGGGGTCTTCCGTGCGCGGATTGTCGGAAGTCACTATGACTTCATCCGCAAACCTTGCGGCGTTTTTACCCATAACAGGGCGTTTTTCTTTATCTCTGTCTCCCCCGCAGCCGAAAACGACAATAAGTCTGCCGCGGGTTATTTTTCTCAAAGCGACAAGTGCGGAAGTCAGTGCCTGCGGCGTATGCGCATAGTCCACATAGACAGAAAACGGTGCTTTGATAAAAACGCGCTCCATTCTACCGGGAATAACTATCGGAGCGTCAAATGTTCTCGCAATATCTTCAAGAGAAACTCCGAGTTCTGCTGCGGCGGCAACGGCGGCAAGCGTGTTATAAACGTTGAACATTCCGATAAGTCCCGTCCGCACAGGTACTTTCTTATCTTTATGTTCAATCAAAAATTCGCTGCCGTTTTCTTGCAGAACGATGTCTTTTGCCGCATAATCCGCAAAACCGAGTACGGAAAATGTTTTTACCCCGTCGGAAACAAGAGACAAGGCGTAGCGGTCGTCGCCGTTTACAATAAATATATCAGATAGGTCTTTCAACCTTTTCTTGCTTTCGAAATACGCCGTTACCGTTTTATGATAATCGAGATGGTCTCTGCCGAAATTGAGAAACTCACCCACGCGAAAACGGCACGGGTCTACCCTGCGTTGGTCAAGCCCCTGTGATGATACTTCGCATACGACAGCTTTTGTTCTGTCCTCTTTCATACGACGAAATGCGGAATAAAGAATATTCGGTTCAGGCGTGGTGTTTTCAAAGTTTACGGAACCGATGACCTCGGTCTTAATGCCGACGCCGTTCAATATATGAGAAAGTATATACGAAGTACTTGTTTTTCCGTTTGTACCCGTCAGCCCGACAAGCGTCAGTTCTTTTTGAGGATCGCCGTTTTCAGCCGCACATATACCAGCAAGCGCGGATAATGCGTTTTCACAGCGCAAAACATTGTCTCCGACAATGCTCTTTTCCGTCACAACGGCTTTTGCACCCTTTGAAAACGCTTCGTTGATGTGCGCGGCACCGTCAAATCTGCTGCCGCTGACGGCAACGAAAAGACTGCCGTCCGTGCAACTGTCAAGATGGGAGCAGACATTTGTTATCCCTGTCTCGGGGTCAAATCTGCCCGTAAATTCACCGTTTTTCAGGAGTTCGGAAAGTTTCATTCAAAAACAACCTTTCAAGTTATTTTTTTTCACTTTCCGTTATTTTGGGTTGAGCATACTCTGCCCAAACATCAGCCGCTTTTTGCGACCTTTTTGAATCTGACCTGAACCGTCGTCATCTTTTCGACGGTCTCACCGGGAGATATGCTTTGATAATATGCAACGATGCCCGAACCCGTTATCGGAGTGACGGACTCATTGCTTCCGAGGATTTCGATATTCAGTTCGCTGTTTGTCAGCAGTTGATTGCATTCCGCAGGCGTTTTTCCTTCAAGATTCGGAACGACCGTCGTTGTTTCGTGTTCACCCTCTTCGGTATAAAGCAACACCGTACTGCCTACGGAAATTGTTGTATTGGCGGCGGGAAGTTGTGATACGACCGTCTCGCCTTTGCCGACAACTTTAATCTGCAAGCCGTCCGCGACTATCTTTTTGGACGCTTCGTCAACCGTCATTTCTCCCACATACGGAACAGTTGTTCTGTCCGCGTTTTCGGCGGTCGAATAAATTCCGAGTTGATTAAGAGCCTGCACTATTATGGATGTTCCGAGAGGTGCGGCGATATAAGAACCGTACTGCACCTCGGAATCGGGTTCGTCTACGACAACGAGAACCGCTATCTGCGGGTCGTCTGCGGGAGCGAAGCAAACATACGAAGCAATACGCTTGTCGTTGTCCTCCTGTCCTACTCTTGTGTCGAGTTTCTGCGATGTACCGGTCTTTCCGCCTATGCGGTAGCCGTCAACGTGGGACTTTTCGGAAGAATCAGCCGTAAATTCAAGGTATTCGCGCATTATTGCGGACGTTTCGTCGGAAACGGTCTGGCGGACAACGGTAGGTTTGTTTGAAACGACCGTATTTCCGTCCGAATCCGTTATGCTGCGGACGATATACGGCTGCATATAATTTCCGCCGTTAATAACGGAGCAAACGCCGCTTATAAGTTGCATCGGCGTTATTTTGAACGTCTGACCGAACGCGGATTCCGCAAGGTCAAGCGTTGTCATGGTTTTCAGAGAGTGGTGATAACCGGTCTGCTCACCGGGGAGCCCCACACCCGTTTTGTCTCTGAGTCCGAAAACGGTCAGATAATCATAGAATTTTTCCTGCCCTATACGCATACCGAGCGTCATAAATACGGGGTTACAGGAATTTGCAAGTCCCTCTTTAAGATGTTCGGAACCGTGACCTGTTCTCTTGTGGCAGTTGACGCGGGTAGGTCCTATATCGAGATGCCCGCTGCAAAAGAACGTTTCTTCAAGGCTGACGAGGTTTTCTTCAAGCGCCATAGAAGCCGTAAATATCTTGAATGTTGAACCGGGTTCGTAGGCTTCAAGGCATTTATTCTTTTTGTATTCCGCGAATTTTTCGTTATATGCTTTGTAATATTCGGTGCTTCCGACCTCAAATTCAGCCGCAAGCGCTTCAAGCGTGAGTTCGTCGTTTATAACATAGTTCTCGTTCGGGTCGAAGTCCGGTTTCGACGTCATCGCAAGTATTTCACCTGTGTTGACGTCCATGATTACGCCCGCTATTCTATTCTGAACGTTGTGCTCAACTCTTGCGTTATTTATCTCCGATTCGAGCATCGCCTGCATTTTCAGGTCCACGGTAAGTTCTACCGTACATCCGTCTTTCGGGTCTACCTGACGCTCATAGGAAAACGGCATCGACGTTCCTATCGAAGTTTTGGTTGCAACAAGTTTTCCCGCGGTACCCGTCAGATAATCGTCGTAAAGATATTCAAGACCTTCAAGTCCTTGGTTGTCGGCACCCACAAGACCGAGAACCGTCGAAAGCGTGTTTCCGTTCGGATAATATCTCTTCGGGTCTTCGGTAACGGTTATTATCGCCGCATAATCCTTGTCTTCGGATATAAAGTCGCTGACCTTATCCGCAATGTCTTTTTCCACGCGGCGCACAACCTCGACGCTCTGAACGTTTTTGAGCGTCATTTCATATATCTTGTCTCTGTCTTCGGAAAGTGCGGAAGACAAGCCGTCGCATATCTTTTCGCGCAGGTCTTCGCTGTCTATCAGTTTCGGAGCCATTACGACCTTGTAAGCGGTCGCGCTTATCGCAAGTATGTTTCCGTCCCTGTCCGTTATCGTGCCGCGCTTCGCCTCAATGGCGATATCCTGCGTCTGCTGTGAAACGGCTATCTGCTCATATTTGGAATGTTTTATTATCTGAATGTAAAAAAGTCTTCCAATAAGGCAAATCAGGGCAATCATTGCTATTACCCTGACAACCGCATATCTGTTTTTACTGTTCGACTTTGGTCTTGACATAGTTTAATTCCCGTCACATATTCCGAGGAAGTTTCTCCCTATTATCTATGCGAAGTTTACTTCAAATATTCAAGAACGATGGAGAATGTCTTCGAAATCTTGTCCGCAAAACTTTCACCGGAGGAAACAACTCTCATCTCGTCTGTCTCCGTTGCGGGCATATATATAATCTGATAATCATTTATCTTTTTCATTCCGAGAACGGTCTCCGCATACTCTGAAACGCCGTTGTAATCGGTGCGTTTCTGATATTCGACTTTAAGTCTTTCGCCCTCGTTATATGCTTTGTCGTATTCTTTTTCAAGAACTTCCGTGCGATAGTTTATTTCATATTTTTTAATATAGCAGTTAACGCTGATTATCATCAATGCGACTATTGCGATGCAAGAAAGTATTTCAAACGCGCCGAAACTCTTTTTGGAAGTCTCTTTTCCCGTTCTCTTCTTCATTGCCTTGTCCACCCTATTCCTTTATAAATATTCTGAGCCTAGATGAGCGGGCTCTCGGATTTTCTCTTATCTCTTCTTCCGTCGGGGTTATCGGCTTCAACGCCTTTCCGAGCGGTTTTTTGCCGCATACGCAAACCGGGAAATCCGGCGGGCAGGTGCAGGGGTTCTGCGCCTTTGCAAAAGCGGTCTTTACTATTCTGTCTTCAAGACTGTGAAACGTTATAACGCAAACTCTGCCGCCGCTTTTCATCTGCGGCATTATACCGTCAAGCAAGTTGCTTATCTGTTTCAGTTCGTCGTTGACTTCTATTCTTATAGCCTGAAAAACACGTTTTGCGGGATGTTGCTTTTCGCGAAGTGCCTTTGCGGGCATTGCGCTTTTTATAATATCGACAAGTTCAAGTGTCGTTTCAATAGGCTTATGTTTTCTGTATTCGATAATTGCCGAAGCCACGGAGCGCGAGTATCTTTCTTCACCGTATTCAAAGAAGATTCTCTCCATATCTTCTTTTGAATAAGTATTCACAAGCGTCTTCGCCGTAAAATCGTCGTCCCTGTTCATTCTCATATCAAGCTCTGCGTCAGCCATATACGAGAATCCTCGTTCCGCGGTATCGAGTTGATGCGACGAAACGCCGAGATCCACCAGCAGCCCGTCAAGCATTATTCCGTTTTCCCGCAGATATTCGGGCAACTTTGCGAAGTCCGTGTGCAAGAGGGTCAAACCGCATTTCAACCCCGCGAGTTTTTCTCTGCACGCTCCGATAGCCTCTGTATCTCGATCAACGCATATCAGCCTTCCTTTATCGGACAAGCGTTCTCCGATGGCTCGGGAATGATTTCCTCCGCCCGCGGTACCGTCCGCATAAACTCCGTTCGGCTTGACAGCGAGACCGTCGATAGTCTGATTGAATAATACCGGGATATGTTCAAAATTACTCATTGTTCGACGACTTCTTTTCTTTGAGTTTTTCTCGGATTCTGTTTCCGAGATCCTTGTCGTTGTTGAACTCTTCCCAGTCCTCGGTCTTCCATATTTCAAGTCTTTGTCCCGCACCGACGATGGTGACGTCCTTGCCTATTCCGAAGAAAGAACGCAGCGTCTGAGGAACCGTTATTCTTCCCTGCGAATCGACATCTGCTTCCTGCGCGTTACCGAGGAAGTACAACGTTTCGTCGTTGGACTCAAAATCGTTGTCGTTGTCTATCTTGGAGATGAAGTTTTCCCATCCCTCCGCGGTATACATATAAAGACAGTTGCGAAGACCTCTTGTGAGGATAACGGTGGAACCGAGATAATCTCTCTGTTTTGCGGGCAGGAACAATCTGTTTTTCGAGTCTATTGTGTGGTTGTAACTGCCGATCAAACCGAATCTGCCGATGCAAAGCATATTGTCCTACCTCCGTTTCCTCAAAATTTCTTGGGAGCGTAATGTACTTTCAATCTTTTTTTCTCCACTTTCGCTCCACTTGACAATATTATAATATAAATCGTTCGCTTTTGCAAGGGGTTTAACAAAATTTCTCGCCAAATATATCGTGATATTAGCATGTGATATTGTATATTTTTTACAAACTTTTATGGGATTGCGCCCCATTTTGCGCCAAAACACCTCCCAATCCCCCACAAATCGCCCAAAACCGCGCCCCACTCGGCGCGGAAACATTTGAACCGCCCCAAAACGGGGTGATTTAAGTCCGAATAAAGTGTGCATACACAATTATGACAGAGACGAAAACGCTTTCGTCCGCGCTTTTGTGACAAACGTATTTGTTTGTAAATATTTCCTTGACAAGAGCAGATAATAATGTTAATATATAATATAATCAATTTATAAGAGGAAACACCATGAAACTTCTCGTCATCGACGGCAACAGCATAATGAACCGTGCGTTTTACGGCATAAGAACGCTCACCAACTCACAGGGCGTCAACACCAACGCGCTTTACGGTTTTCTGACTACGCTTCACAGGCATTTAAAAGAAGAGGAAGAGTGTCGTGTCGCTGCGGCTTTCGATTTGAAAGCGCCGACTTACAGGCACGAAATGTTCAAGGATTACAAGGCGGGACGCAAGCCCATGCCCGAAGAACTGAGAGAACAGTTTCCCATAATAAAACAAATGCTGGACGCGCTCGGAGTCGTAAGAATAGAGCGCGAGGGGCTTGAAGCGGACGATATTATAGGAATACTCAGCCGCGAATGTTCGGACGACGGAGAAAAGTGCGTTATCATAACGGGCGACCGCGATGCGTTCCAGTTGACGGACGAGAACGTGACCGTAAAACTTGCAACGACAAAGCAGGGCGGAACACAGGACGAGATATACACTCCTGCCGCGATCAAGGCCAAATACGGGCTTGATGTCAGCCAACTCATAGACCTCAAAGCGCTCATGGGCGACTCTTCGGACAATATACCGGGCGTTGCGGGCGTAGGAGAAAAAACCGCAGTAACTCTTCTTGAAAAATACGGAACGCTTGAAGGCGTTTACGAAAACATCGAAGAAATCAAAGGCGCGCTGAAAACAAAACTCGAAAACGGAAAAGACAGCGCTTTCATGTCAAGAGAACTCGGTCGAATAATCAGAAAAAGCGACTTGCTTGACATCACGGAAAAAGACATACTCCCCCCGAAGATGAACGAGAGCGAGTTTCTTTCCCTGCTCCGAAAATATGACCTTAAAAGAATAATCAAACTGTACGGTTTGGACGAAAGCGCCGCGCCGTCCGTCTCCGACGCAAAAAAGGAAACAAAAGCGTCGGAAGTCGAGGTTTCTGCGGTTTCGGACACAACCTGTCTTGCGGACGAAAGGCTTTTCGTTGTCTGCAACGGAGATATGATTGCGGTCAGGACAAAAGACGGCGTTTCTTTGCTTGAACTTAACGAAAATACGCTGAAAGCGATGGACGGCAAAAAAATAGTCACGCACGACGCAAAACCGCTTCTCAAAAAGATGCTGACGGCAGGCGTTTCGGCAACGCTTGAATTTGACACGATGCTTGCGGGCTACATTCTCGATCCATCGAGTTCCGAATACCCGCTTTCGCAGATAATCGAGGAAAGTTCCTCGGTATCTGCGCTCACGCCTGCGGAACAGTGTTATTACCTGCCCGAAGCGGAGGGATACCTCGAAACAAGACTTGAACAAAACGGACAAACCGCACTTTACAGAGATATTGAACTTCCGCTCTGCACCGTGCTTGCAAATATGGAGCATGACGGTTTTGAAGTGAACACGGAGTTCCTGAAAAATTTCGGCGAAAAACTCAACACGGAGATAGCGGACTGCACGGCGGCGATATATCTTTATGCGGGACACGAGTTCAACATCAATTCAACAAAGCAACTTGCCGCGGTGCTGTTTGACGAGATGTGTCTGCCCTACCCGAAAGGCAAAAAGACAAAAACGGGTTATTCGACGGCAAACGACATTCTCGAAAAAGTTCGTGACGCCTGCGAAGACCCCATAATCGACAACGTTATAGAATACAGAAAACTTTCGAAACTGAAATCCACATATATTGACGGTCTGCTTAAAAAAGTCGGCGAAGACGGAAGAATACACACGGTATTCACGCAGACGGTCACGCAAACGGGAAGAATAAGTTCGACCGAACCGAACTTGCAGAATATTCCCGTCAGAACGGAACTCGGCAGACAACTGCGAAAAGCGTTTGAGGCAAGAGAGGGATGCACGCTCATTGACGCAGACTATTCGCAGATAGAACTGCGTGTGCTTGCGCACATTGCAGACGATGAAAACATGAAACGTGCGTTTATCGAAGACAGGGACATTCACACGGCAACGGCGGCGCAGGTGTTCGGACTGCCCGAAGCAATGGTGACGCCCGAACTCCGCAGACGCGCAAAGGCGGTCAATTTCGGCATAGTTTACGGTATCGGCGAATATTCGCTTTCTCAGGATATCGGAGTATCGTTCAGAGAAGCCAAAAACTATATCGAGAACTATTTCCGCACATACAGCGGCGTCAAGAAATATATGGACGGAATCATCGAAAGCGCAAAAGAAAAAGGCTATGTCGAAACGATGTTTGCAAGGCGCAGATACGTTCCCGACATAAACGCGAAGAACAAACAGTTGCAGGCATTCGCTTCCCGCGTATGCAGAAACACGCCGATACAGGGCACAGCCGCCGACCTGATAAAGCTTGCGATGGTACGCGTTTTTGACAGGCTCGAAAAATCAGGCACGGGCGCTCGGCTTATATTGCAGATTCACGACGAACTCATTATAGAAGCGCCTGTCGAAAAGGAAAAAGAAATAAGCGAAATGCTCAAATACGAAATGGAACACGCGGCGAACCTTTCCGTTCCCCTGCTTGCGGACGTAAACGCGGGCAAAACGTGGTACGAATCAAAATAATCGGAGATGTAAAAATGAAACTGCTCTTTGTTTGCACGGGCAACACCTGCCGAAGCGCGATGGCACAGGCGCTTGCGGAAAAGATGATAAAAGACAACGGGCTTGACTTTGAAGTTGACAGCGCGGGACTGTTTGCGGACGGACATTCGCCGGCAAGCGAAAACGCAAAACGCGCGGTCGAAAAATACGGAGCAACACTTGACGCGCATATATCGACGCCGCTTACGCTCAAAGCCGTTTCCGAAGCCGACAAAATATATGCGATGACGGCAGACCACTTAAAGCTGCTTGTACTCAGCCGCCCCGAGCTTTCGGAAAAAGCGGAATTGTTCGACCCCGACGGAAAAGACGTTCCCGACCCATACGGCGGAGATGAAGAAGTCTATGAAAAATGTGTCGAAAGGATAAACGAATGTCTGAAAAAGAGACTCGGACTCGAAGAATAACGGAAGCAAACGACCCCGCGATAAAACAGGTTGCAAAAGCCGAAGCGGAAAATTTTTCGGAGCCGATGAGCGAAAGCTGCATAAAATTCTCGCTTTCTTCCCCGCATTTCGGACTTTATGTTTACGAAAAAGGCGAAAAAGTCGTCTGCCATGTTGCAACGGCAGGAGTTTTTCCCGAAATGCAGATAAATTCGGTCGCGTCCTCCGAAAAAAGAAAAGGCTATGCAACCGAATTGCTGAAACACATTCTCTCGGAGAAAAAGAACGAGGGAATCGAAACTGTATCGCTCGAAGTCAGAGTATCAAACAATGCGGCAAAGGCGCTGTATGAAAAACTCGGTTTCACAGCGGTCGGAACAAGAAAAAAACTATACGATAAGCCCGTTGAAGACGGGCTGGAAATGATAACGGAGTTACAGAAAAATGCTTGTCTTGGGAATTGAGAGTTCATGCGACGAAACGGCTGCGGCAGTCGTTGAAAACGGAACAAAAGTCATCTCGAACGAAGTTGTTTCGCAGATAGACATACATACGCTTTACGGCGGCGTTGTGCCCGAGATAGCATCACGCTGCCATGTCGAAGCGATTTCTTCTCTTGTGCGCAAAGCGCTTGAACCCGTCGGCGGCATTCAAAACATCGACGCCGTTGCTGTCACTTACGCACCCGGACTTATCGGTGCGTTGCTGGTCGGAGTCAACTTCGGCAAGAGCCTTGCTTTCGCCGCAGGCAAGCCGCTTGTTCCAGTTCACCATTTAAGGGGGCATATCGCCGCGAATTATCTGACAGCCCCCACCCTTACTCCACCGTTCACCGCGCTGGTGGTCTCCGGCGGTCACTCTCATATAGTCAATGTGGGAAATCACACCACTTTCACGGTAGTGGGCAAAACACGCGACGATGCGGCGGGAGAGAGTTTTGACAAAGTTGCAAGAGTTATCGGGCTCGGTTATCCGGGAGGTCCGAAAGTCGAAAAAGCGGCGGCGACAGGAAATCCGAGCGCGATAAGATTTCCCCGCACACACTTTGCGGACAACGAGTTCGATTTCAGTTTCAGCGGCATAAAAACCGCGGTAATAAATTATGTTCACAACGCACAGCAGACGGGAACGGAAATAAACATTCCCGATGTGGCGGCTTCGTTTTCGGCGGCGGTCACGGAAGTGCTGGCGGATAACGCGACAAAGGCGGCGGCGCGGTTCAACAAAAAACTTGTGCTTGCGGGAGGTGTTGCCGCAAACGGAACGTTGAGAAAACGTCTCGAAAAAGAATGTAAAGAAAAAGGAGTTCAACTTTTCATGCCGGACTTGCGCTACTGCGGAGACAACGCCGCAATGATAGCCTCACAGGGATATTATGAATTTCTTGCGGGTCACACGGCGGACGAGACATTGAACGCTTACGCGAATATGTCGGTAGAAGAAAACCCGTTTTGAATCAAACAACATTCATAAAAGGACATTGCCCGAAGACAGTATCTTCGGGCAATGTCCTTTTTCGGTTTCAGCAGCAGGAATCGTTGCAGGGATTGCAGGTATTGCAGCCGCAGCTGTCGGAGTTGACGCAGAAAATTATAAGCGCCGCGATTATAAGCGTCCAGAAATAATAATTATTGCGGAACATTCCATTGACCTCCTTATGTATTTTTCGGTCGGCAGGCGTTTTCCGCCGTCCTCAGTTTCATACTATGCAAAAACGGATTTTCGTGTCACGATGGATTTACTCTTTCCTTTTTACGGCAGACTTCGTTCAAAAGCAGAACTCCGAAAAAGAAAAAAACATATTATATAATAAAGATGTTTAAATCGGAGTACAATGTGCAAAAATAGTGTTGAAAACAACACGGAGGGAGAGTGAAAAAACTTGACGCAGATAAAACGCGGGGACATATATTATGCGGATCTCAGCCCCGTTGTCGGCTCGGAGCAAGGCGGCGTCCGACCGGTTTTGATAGTGCAGAACGACCTCGGCAACAAGCACAGTCCGACGGTCATCGCGGCGGCGATAACTTCAAAGCTCGGCAAGACGGAACTTCCGACGCATATAAGGGTCGATGCGGCGGACTACGGACTCAGCAGAGACTCCGTTATTCTTTTGGAGCAGGTCAGAACGCTCGACAAGCGAAGACTGCGCGAAAAAATGGGACATCTCGACACAACGGCAATGAACGAGGTGGATCATGCGCTTTCGGTAAGTTTTGGGCTTGACATACAATAAAAACGGAATAATTCCGAAACAAAAAAGACGAACCGGCGGTATGTGCAAATTGCACTATACCGTAACCGATTGTTCAAAAAAATATAACCGATTTGTTTGTCCGATGTACTTATTGCCTATTTACATCGGACGCTTTTTCTGATAAAATATATATAAGAAAACATTAAGGAGTCTTTGTTTTGCGAAAGATATCTGCATTTATAATATGTGCGGCAACTGTTTTATCGCTGTTTGCGTTCGGTTCTTCCGCGGCGAAATCAAACGTATACTATTGTCCGAAAGCAAAAACCGTTCCGACGATAGACGGCAACATAACCGAAAGCGAATGGAATGATGCTCTGACAATAGAACTTGATTCCCTGAACGCAAAGGCGGCAAACGGATGGGCGATGAACCCGTTTGGGGCAAGCGACGCAAAAGCGACAGTAAAGCTTTTATGGAGCGACGACAAAACGCACGGCGGACTCTATATCTCGTGGAGCGTCACGGACGAGACGCAGTCGTTTGCGCTTGACAAGGATTCGCCGTACCCCAACGCGATGGATTCGGTTCAGCTTGTTATCGATCCGATGTATCAGCGCAGAGCGAAAGCAAGAGATTCGGTAATGATATATACGTTCGACCCTTATACATCCAGATCCGGAAACGGGTTTGAGGTATACCCCGAAGACGGCGCGACGTGGTACGAGCATATATACTGGGTGGGAAGAAATGAGTCGCTCGGGGTTCGCGTTTCTTCAAAGCTCAACGCAGAAAAGGACGAGGACGGCGGACGCAGATGGTTAGTGAAGGGCTACGATATCGAGGCATATCTGCCATGGAAAGCGCTGACGATACTGACGGGCAGACCCGAAGCGAAGATAGACACAAAACTCGGAATAGGCTTTTTGCTTGTCGATTACGACTTCAACTATTCGGAATATATATCGGATTATAAAAAGAACGCGCTCAAAGACACCTCGGAGTATCAGACTCTGGTAAACGTGACAACAGACTTTTCTAACGGAACGAGAACCACAAACGAGAACATCTGCGCATATCCGAGAAATTACAATACAATTATTTTGGCTGATTTTTCGGGTGCCACGACATCGGAAACAGATGACAATTCGACGGAAAAACCCGACGACGTGGTTGCCACGCCCAATGAAACGCTCGAAGAGATATTAAAAAAGGACGATCAACTCAACAACGCGGATTACACCCCCGAAACATGGGAAATTTACAGCAAGGCATTTCAGGAAGCAAAAGATTACATAAACGGAAAATCCTCAAAAACAGAGGAAGAAGTCAAAGATGCGCTTATCGCGGCCATACGAGGACTGAAGCTGCGTTACGACCTTGATTCGTCCTCACAGCAAACGAACACAACGGACGAAATGGCGAAGCTGACCGAACTGATAAACAGTACAAAGAATCTGAAAGACAAGTATTCGGAAGACCAACTCGCTGATGTGAACAAATACGTTGAAGAAGCAACCGCGCTGCTTTCAAGTTCGAATCCGAGCAAAAGTCAGATACAGAACGCATACAATGCATTGAGCGACGCGATAAAAGCGTTGCCGGAATCCGAGGTGCCGCAGACTTCGGCGGAATACGGAACAAGAGAATATATTGTGGTAGTCGTTGTCGCGGGATCGGGAACACTCTTTGCGCTGATTTTAGTATTCATAGTTATGGCTCTTGTAAAACGTTCCTCGAAAAAGACAAAAACCGACGGATAAAACAAAGTCAACAAATAATTCGTTCGGTTATTGTTGAAAATACCATAAAAACGAATAATGTGTAATTTATCTGTTATTTATCGGCAAAAAGGCTTTACATTCGTACACTTTTTTGCTATATTATATTTGTAATTTTAGAAAGGTGGTAAACCACATGAAAAAAACAATACTCAGCCTTGTTATGGTTGTTGCTGTTGCATTCAGTTTGTTTACGTTTGTCTTCGCTTCCGAAGCGGCGTCCCCCTCGTACAACATTCCTCTTGCAACAAAAGCACCCACTGTTGACGGCGGCGCAAGTGATGCCGCGTGGAAAAACGCGCTCACAATAGATATCTCTCCCGCTGCTGTTAAGAAAAACGGCGGTTGGGCGCAGACTTCTTCCAATGGCGCGACCGGAACCGTTAAAGTAGTTTGGACGGAAGGCAGCAAAGGCGGTCTTTATTTCCTTTGGCAGATCAAAGATAAGACCCAGTCTTTCGCATTTCCTGTCGGAGCAAACGTAATCAACGCCATGGACTGCGTTCAGCTTTGCTTTGACCCGACAAACGCGCGCAAAGCAAAACTGACGGGCAAAGAATGTCAGGTTTATACGTTTGCACCGTATACCGCAAGATCAGGTAACGGATTCCTTATCTTCCCCGAAGACGGCCCGACATGGTTCGAGCATTACTGCTGGGTTGACATGAACAAGAGCACGGGCGTTAAACTCGCCGTTAAACTTAACGGTAAGACTTCCACGGGCAAAGACCTTGAAAACAGAGGTTTTGACGTAACGGGCTACACTCTTGAAGCATTCATTCCGTTCAAGGCTCTCAAGGTTGACGCAGGTCAGATCGAGGGCAAAGTAGGCACTGCATTCGGTATCGGCTTCCTTCTTGTTGACTACGATTGGAACCACTCCAAATTCGTTGCAGACAAAGGTCCCACCGCACAGGCAGAGAAATATCAGAAACTTCTCAACATAAGCGCGACCTACACAAACGGGTCGGGCACCAACAGAAACAACATCTGCACAAAGCCCAAGAAGTACAACACCGCATACCTTGCTGACGCAAGCGGCAAACTTCCGGACAATGTCGAGACCACAAATCCCGATAACGGAGACGAAAATCCGACAACTGCGGCAATAGACGACAGCGAAAAGCTGTCCGAGATCATTGCGCAGATCGAAGCAACGGACCTTTCCGTTTACACACAGGAATCCGTAAAGACTCTTAACGCGGCTCTTGAAGAAGCGAAGAAGTTCAAGGATGACGATACTTCCGACGAAGCAAAGGCTGCAAAAGAAGTTCTTATTGCGGCGTATGCGGGACTTGTTCTGAATGAAGAAAATCCCACAACAGATAATACCGATAATTCGACCACCGACAATTCGGCGGCGACAACCACGGAAGCACCTGCGGAAAGCAACGGCGGCTTCAAATGGTGGATAATCGTTATCATCGTTGTTGCGGTTGCGGCAATAGGCGCAGTTGTTGCGGTTGTCGTATCCAAAGGCAAGAAAAAGCAGCAATAATCACAAAGTGATATAACTGTTTACATAAAAACCGTCCGCGGAATTCCGCGGACGGTTTTCTTATTGACAAAGCATCTTCCGCGAAAATCTTAATAAAAAAAGTTTGTGCGCATATTGAAATTCATTTTTTTATGTGATATAATAAATAAAAGAATACAAAAGAAGTTCCCAACGGTTTGATCACTCGGTTCGAAAGACGAATAAAAACGCCGTTGAAAAAATAAGATATACCAAAAAGGACGAGCCGCAAAATCTGTGGCTGTGTCTTACGGAATTAAGGGGTGCGGAAAAATGCAGAAATGTTATGATTGCGGAAGAATATATTTCGGTTCGGCGCGTCATTGCCCGAAGTGCGGCGCTGACCAATGGGAGGGAAAATTCGGCGTTTGCAGTCGCTATTCTCTTCAAAACACATTGAAAAACATGGACATTAACGATTGCGACTTTGAAGAGTATATTTTTATCGGCGAAATGATAGTTCGCAAAATGCAGGAAGAAGAATCTTACAACGAATTCGGCTGGCGTCCCGTTGCGGCGCTGATAGACGCATATACACGGGACACGCCTTTCAAAGATTTCAAACGTGCACTTGAACTTTGCCCGCTGTACGGCAAGTGTATGAACGCGGATTTCGGAGACGACGCAAAGATAATCGCGGAGCAAAAAGCAGAAGAAGTATACGCAAAACCGGGTTGTCCTTTCAAGCCCGAGCCGAAAACAAACCCAATAGTAACATTGCTTACACGCTTGCTCAAAGACCTTGAAGAAATGCCGAAGACCGAAGAATACGATTTTGTCGGCAGACAGATTTCGAGAAAAGACCTTGCAAAAATGCTTTCCAAACTTAACAAGTTTGCAAACGGGGACGAGGATATGCCCTCCGCGCCGAAATTCATTTATTTTATAGGTCTTGCATACGAACAGGGACGTCCGTTCCCGCAAAACACGCAGTATGCAAAAGCGTGGTACAAGGCGGCTGCCGATCTCGGCGACGAAGAAGCAAAAGCCAAGTTTGCAAAATAAAACCGATTTACAAACTGATTATATTAAGCAGATAATTTGACCGCAGTTCAAAACTGCGGTCTTTTTTTTGCGCCTTTATGCAATTAAAGTATATTTGCGTCAAAATGAGAAAAAATACCTCCGAAAGGATGTGGAGGCTTGAACAAAAACGATTATGCACGGCTGACGGACATCAAAACAAAAAATTCGCCCATTTTCAAGGATTGCTGTTTTGCTTTTCTTATAGGAGGGGCGATATGCAGCGTCGGTCAGGTGCTTACCGACCTTTACGCAAATGTTGCGGGATTTTCCGCGGAAGACGCATCCACGTTGACAAGCGTTACACTCGTGTTTTTAAGCGCGCTTTTCACGGGCATCGGGCTTTATCAGAAATTGGCGCGTATAGCGGGAGCGGGAACGCTTGTGCCGATAACGGGATTTGCGAACGCGGTCGTCTCCCCCGCCCTTGAATTTAAATCCGAGGGCAGCATACTCGGCACGGGAGTCAAACTGTTCTCGATAGCAGGACCCGTTATTGTTTACGGAACGGCGGCATCGGTTGTCTACGGGATAATATACTATATCGTAAAGTTGGTCTGCGACGTATGAAAAAAGCAGGAAAAAACACCTATATTCCATCGTCTGCTGTCACCGTCGGAGCATGGCAGGCAATAGTCGGGCAGAGAGAAAAAGAGGGACCGCTCGGCAAATACTTTGATTTGTATTCAAACGACGAATATTTCGGACAGGAGACATACGAAAAAGCGGAAGCGCAAATGCAAAAGGAGGCGATGAACCGTGTCTTCGAAAAAGCAAACCTGCGCGACGAAGATGTTGACTTCATTTTCGCAGGTGATCTGCTCAATCAGTGCGTCAGTTCGGCTTACGGCAGCCGTGATCGCGGGGCTGGTTATTTTGGACTGTACGGAGCGTGTTCTACGGTCATTGAAGCGGCGATAATCGCGGCGATGACGATAGACGGCGGCTTTGCAAAGCGAGCCGTGGCAATAACAAGCAGTCATTTCTGCACGGCGGAAAGGCAATACCGTTACCCGCTCAATTACGGCTCGGTGCGTCCGCCGTCGGCGCAATGGACGGTAACGGGGTCGGGCTGTTTGTTGCTGACGGACGAAGATATACCGAACATGCCTAAAATTTCGGCGTTTTGCCCCGGAACGATAATTGATATGGGTATCAGCGATATAAACAATATGGGCGCGGCTATGGCACCTGCGGCGGCAGACACGTTGAAGAAGTATTTCAGAGACACAAAGACCTCGCCGGACAGTTACGACCTTATTCTGACGGGTGACCTCGGAAGTATCGGGCACGAACTTGTCAAAACGCTTCTCGAAAGGGAGAATATCTCTCTCGGAGCAAATTATCTCGATTGCGGAATGATGATTTTTGATGCTGACAATCAGGACGTTCACGCGGGCGGTTCGGGGTGCGGCTGTTGCGCAAGCGTGCTTGCGGCATACGTTTTACCGCAAATGCAGGCGGGACTTTATAAAAATGTTCTCGTTGCGGCGACGGGCGCGCTGATGAGTCCGACAACAAACCAGCAGGGCGAAAGCATTCCCGCGATTTCACACCTGATAAGGCTGACGATTTAGGAGCGTTTGAAAATGGCTTATTTATGGACTTTTTTGTTCGGAGGACTTCTGTGCGTCATAGGGCAGATACTTCTCGACAAAACAAAACTGACGCCCGCGAGAATCCTTGTCGGATATGTTGTAGCGGGCGTTTTCCTCGGTGCGGCAGGACTATATAAACCGTTTGCCGAATTTGCGAAAGCGGGCGCAAAAGTGCCGCTGACGGGCTTTGGTTTTGCGCTTGCCGAGGGAGTAAAAAATGCGGTTGACGAAAAAGGCCTGCTCGGCATCTTTACGGGCGGGCTGACGGCGGCTTCCGCGGGAATTTGCGCGGCGATAGTTTTCGGGTGTCTTGTTGCATTGATATTCAGATCCCGAAAAAAATAAATTCGGAAATGTATGTTTTTCCTTTTTCACAAAAACAAGAGCGACGGGACTTTGCCTGCCGCTCTTATTTACTATCAGTCTATGTTTATCTTAATTTTGAAGCCTTCGCCGTAAATGCCCTGATTGGATTCGGGCTGAATGATGATGTAAAACTCGCCGTTGTGCGGCACTTCATATTCAAAAGTGCTGCTTTCCGTCTGACCTATCATATTAAGATACGATGCGGATTCATCATATCCGACCTTGTAAATATTGTAGTGCCATACGTCGGACATATCCCCCGCTATGTTCAGCAGCAATTTGCCGTTTTCATAAGTACAGGTAACGTTTTCGACTTTTGACGGAGCGCTGTCGCTTCTCATCTCATAAGTCGCGCCGAGGTCGCGTTTCTGCCATGACGAAAACGGAGAACCGGTTCCCGCTTTGTATATCTGTGCGCCCTCTTCTGTGTTTATATACTTTTTGGTTGATTTGTCAAACACTTTGAACGAGCTGTCCGGGAAAGACGAATAATATTTGTTATCCGCAAATTTATACCATCTGAGAGGTGTGGGTACTCTTATCCAATAGAAGTCCGAAATATTGTCTTCCGCCCGCAAAACGATATGGTTTGAGACAAATTCGTTTTTCTCCCATTTAGGTATGCCGTTATCTGCAATACATCTGAAAACGCAAACATTGGGATTTGTGTGAAGAATAAGATTGTCATAGATGCGGCAGTTGATTACGGAGAAAACTTCTTCCGTCAAAGGCCAGCTTCTGTCAATATAGTTGCTGACGCCTATTGAGGCATTATGATTGGTCGCACCCTGACTGTCTTCTATCCTGTTATGTGCTATAATGCTGTTCTGGGTTGCCATTGTTCCGATTCCGTCACCGAGGCAATTATAGCAAAGATTGTATTCAACGGTTATGTTGTCGGTGTTCCAGTCTATATCTATACCCATTGCGTCAAATCGTGACCCCACGGCATCGGTATCATAAACGACATTGTATCGGCAGACCGAATATTCGCTTGTGATATACATAATTCCGCAATGTCCGCCGCTGCCGCGATTCGTTGCGATTCCTGTTTGATAAACAAGGTTTCTGTCAATGGTGCAATTCACGCCGCCCATGATATACACACCTATCTGACCGATATGATGAACGGTATTTCCGTCTATATGGACATCCGAAATCTTTTTGCGGGCGGTGCGGTTATAATCGTCATTGTCGGGAACTCTTCCGCGTGCGATAATGCCGACACATCCGAAGTAACCGACATCGTTTTTGAGAATATGTACACCGGTAAGACTTTCTGTGACGGTACCGTTACTGCCGTTCACTATTATACCGCATGCACCGGTATCCGAGTCGGGAGATTCTCCGCTGAAATCATAGGCTCGAAGAACATTGTTAACGATGTAAATGTCGTGATATCTTTCTTCTCTTGCAACGCCGATACCGTACCCTATGCCCGTTACGTCTTCCCCGTTGCCCGAACTTGACGCATAAGCATTCACCTGCAAATCTCTTATGACGATACCTGACGAATTCTGAACATTTATAATGTTTCCTCCTCGCAGGATCTCGTTTCCGTTCGTTATAA
>ERZ857998.83-NODE-83-length-144343-cov-9.504345_pt1 | contig 144343 bp, 111 predicted proteins | sample MGYA00519954_ERZ857998 | MGnify/ENA primary metagenome ERZ857998 (study PRJEB31778, sample SAMEA3449424) | human gut metagenome | biome: human gut; feature: human-associated habitat; material: faeces | place: United Kingdom | collected 2010/2012 ...
CTCACGAACCTTGAAAATCGAATAGACATTCAACAGGTACATTCCTGATCGGGGGTGAAAGTATGAGGAGAGCACTCCTGTTGCAAAGGCACCCGAACAATGCGAAATTTGCACTCAGGTTAATTCCTCAATATAGCAAATATAATCCAATGAGCGAAGCGCCTCCACAACTTCTTTGTGAGTTTTATACTTTTTCAGTTCCGGACTGCAAATAGTTACCGTGATAGTGTATACACTGAGTCCTGATCCTATGTATGCCTGATTAGCTTCAATATCATCAATGCGCAAGCCCAGTCTTCGACTTACCGTTACAAAGTCCCTGAGATATTCGCTGCTTTTTAATTCCAGATGGATTTCAAAATGATTGGAGCGGTTTTTTAAAAACACTTCAAAAGAAGGAAAGCAAGCAAGAATACACAAAAGAAACAAAAAGACTATAACTGTCAATGTATATAATCCGGCACCTAACGTAAATCCCAAAACACTGCATGCCCACAGTCCCGCCGAGGTAGTCAATCCCTTTATCTGACTGCGGGAGCTGAATAAAATGGAATTTACGCTTACAAGCGCCGATGCCAACAGCGTTGCTGCGGACAGCAGCGGCAATTGACACCCGTGAGCCTCCATAAGAAATAAATCTAAAAGCATTGCCGCAGCAGAAGCAAACGAAATCAGTATAAAGGTTCTAAGACCGGCAGAATGGCGCTTGCTGGAACGCTCGCAGCCTATAACTGCTGCCAAAATCACAACCATGGCTACTCGAAAAATCGCCGAGCCGGTATTAAGCGTCTTAGACCAATCCCCCAACAAATTTGCTAAGGGATCTAAATCCGTAAGTGATAAAACAGTATTCATTGACGGAATACCCTCCTTTCTCGGCGACATGGTAATGCCGCCATCATACGGTCATAATGTTCCTCCGCCGCCTCGGAAAATGCCATTTCATTTTCACGATCCGGTTCCTCATGAATAGGCAGCTCCGCTTGAATAGCATGTATGCGTGCTATAAGCCGTTCTATTTCTGTCGGAGGTACAGCAGCATCCTCAGACAATGGCTCCGGCACCAGTTCCTCCAGCTTAACGGAATAAGAATGGGATAAATAAAGCGACAGCTTGGCGCATGCGGGGCCGATAAGCTCATAAAGAACACTGGAAGCCAATACAATGGTTTCAAGTGCCCGTCCGACTTCACCGCCTAAGGTTCGAGCGCCCATAGCAGCCAATCCTATGGCGACTCCCGCCTGAGGAATCAGTGCCAAGCCAAGATAATTGCGTACCGAGCGTTCCTTTTTAACTGCAATACACCCTAAAAATGCTCCGGCATATTTGCCTAAAATTCTTACAAGGAAATACAAGATTCCAACCGTCAACAACGATACATTTCCCACAGAACCTGATGGACTGAAAAGTGCCGCCAGATCAAAATTCAGCCCGGAGCGAACAAAAAACAGCAACAATATCGGCGGTGAAAAGTAGTTTAGCTGCTTAAATAGCCGTTCATCGTCGCTGCAGTTAATATACACCATTCCCATAGACATACACCCCAACAGAGGAGAAACATCAAACAGTGTACATATGCCGCAGAAAGCAAACAGCAGTGCTACCGATACGATCAAACGGTTATCGGTGGAGCGCTTCTGCAGCAACCATTTAAGAAGCACTCCGAACAGGCTGCCCAAAGCAAATACCAGCCCGTTAATCAGAAGCGGCTTAAGTACATTTAAGGGGCTGAACCTTCCGACAGAAGCGGTAAGCGCCACAGACACGGCTACGGAATATGCCACAAGTCCAACCACATCATCTAACGCAACCACCTGAAGCAATGTATCCACAAAATCTCCACGGGCATGAGTTTGACGAATTGTCATCATCGTAGACGCCGGAGCAGTAGCCGATGCCAAAGCTGCCAACACAAGCGAAAAATTCAGCTCTAAGCCCAGCAGACCGTAAGTAACTCCAAAAACCATAAGCGAGGCCAAGCAAGCTTCCATCACGGTAATTATAGGTACCTTTGCACCGCTTTTTTTCAGTGTTTCTATTCTGAAAAACTCGCCGGTACCGAATGCTATAAATGCCAAAGCAATATCAGCAATAAAATCCATTCCCCCTATAATCGCTTTCGGAACAAGATTCATGCAAAACGGACCCATAAGGATTCCGGCAACAATATATCCGGTCACATTCGGCAATCGCAGTTTTTTAGTTATGCGTGTTGCTAAAAAGCCGCCCATGAGCATCAATGCCACGGCTATAATAACCTGAGACACCGAAGAAGTAATATGAAGTTTTTCGTACAATGGCGGTAGCATGAAATTCTCCTTTCAGTAGATTTTCGCCACAAACAGCTATATGCCTTTTGATAAATAATGTCTACTGAATAATTGCATTAGCAAATGCAATTATATAAAATCGAGTTAAAATCTCGATTTTATGGGTCAAAACCTTTGTTTTGACCGTCAGTATCCATTGATTGTCGCCTGATTTTAAAAAGAATCAAAATGTGATTCTTTTTAAAGTGCAAGGTTTTTTCGCAAAATTGCGCAAAAACCTTGCACCTGAACAATTCAAAAGTTTACACCAACATGCTTGGGTTAAGGTACTTTTGAATTGTTCAGCAGGCATTAAATAAAAAGAACTATAGCTTGATTTTATTTCAATAAAAAACAGTGTAATTTACAAGCCTCCGGCTAATCCGGAGGCTTGTATAAGCTTTATAGTCCCTAAAAATTGAAAAGATGTATTTTAACGGACATCAAGTAATGATTTACGCATAATCGCAATATCTACGGAATCTATCTCGCCGTCTTTGTCAAGATCGCCTGTACCCTCGGTAATATTCGTATTTGACGACGCAACATACTTTTTCAGCCTTATAAGATCAAGCAAATCAACCTCGGAGTCCCCGTTAAGATCACCGAGAGCCGATAACTCCTTGCTGTTGTATAGCTTTTCTTCACAATGACAGCAATAACAATCTCCGCTCATACCCTTATGCATAACGGTTGGCTCAAGTCTGCTGTTGTAATGCACGGCAGTATGCTTACATGTAATGCCAAGCCCCTTGAACATTGTTTTAGCTATAAGAAAATATCCATCATCCTTAGCATGTACTCCGTCAACAAATAAATCACTTTTATCTTTAGTAGCGGAATTAACATCAATCAATGCACAGTTTAAGGCTTCCGCAGCCTGTTTCTGCAGGGGTACAACCTTACCTGAAACGACAGAGTCGCTTATGCCTACCAACGTATCATAAACCGTCGGTGATGTCGCAATATAAACCTTAGGATCGGAATCAAGCGCACGATAACTCTCTACAAGCGCTTTCATATCGGCGCCATACTCCGAACCGTATGTATCCCAATTTACGGCTTTAGCATCATTGCTTCCAAGCATAATAATAACTATATCAGGCTTAAAATCGAGTGAATCCTTATAATATTGCTGATTCCAATATGGTTTGTTGCCATTTTTAAGCAAAGTGCTTCCGCCGACTCCGAAATTAAGTACCTTATACTCATTTCCGAGCATTTCCTGAAGTCTGGCAGGATACGATTTTGTCTTTAGATTGGCAGCATAAGATCCTTTGGTTATACTGTCACCCACACAAGCCACCTTGATAGCCGGTCGCAACAATTCAAAGCTATTTAACGCATTACTCAGTTTCTGCACATTACCTACTGCCGCAGCAGCATTGGATTCTAAAGCGGAATATGCTTTTTTTGCTTTAAATATTGCCTCTTCGTCCTCTAATGTAACATTATCCGAAATTTTTGCTATCAGAAGTTCGGTTTCGGCTGCAAAAAGCTTATAGTCCTCTTTTATAAGTGCTTTTGCAGAATAAGATAAACCTTCATAAGCTCTTCTTGCGGTTTTTACAGCAACAGAGTCACTCGTTCCGACTGTTTCGGGCAAAGCCGCAATCAACTCCGCCACTGCTTCCGACTGCGCCGTTGTGGTCGCATTCAAAACCGGATTTATATTGCTCAGCAAATAACAGCGCTTATTGTATCCTGTTCCTGATCTCAAATAAAAGCGAACCGACTTACCGTCCTCCGCAGCAGAGGGATAAAGCATCGTATTATTATCGGGTTGACTTGCTCCGTAAAACTCACGATTGTAATAAACATAAGCGTAAAGCGATTCCGCTTTTGCGTACTCGTAAAAGCGCTGCTGTATACCATCGAAATCACGCGCCACATCATCGTACTCTACACGTCCGCCGTTCTGCACACGCAGCTCCACATCACATCCGCTTAAAATATTGTTTGGGAAATCATTATACTGCCAGAAAACAAATTCCTCGCCCATTCGAAACTGATCATCATAACCTATTATTCCCTGTGCTGTCGCATATTTTCTTGCTGTCGGCGGATATGAGGCGCCGGTTCTGAAGCAGGAACCGAAATATACTATTTCGCCGAACTCATCCTCAGTAATATCTGCCGTAATGTCTTCGGGAGAAATAATATACGAGGCGCAGTCATCAAGTAATTTTACTGTTTGCCCACTATGCTTTACAGCGTAAAACAGTTCTTTTTTAATCCCGTATTTTACAGAAGTTGAGATTTGATTGGTAATTCTGCTGCGATAAGTGTTGGCGGTCACCAGATTAAATGTATAATCCTTGGGAAAACCTTGAACCGAAGTATTGAATTCACCGTTTTTTACAAATTCATCTCGCCACAAACCGTAGACAACATCATTACTGCGCATAGCGCGATCGGTGATAAAATATTGTTTATCTCCGGTATCGCCGGCAATAACAGTGTTTGAACGTTCGAATGATATTTCTGTTTTCTCCGCTGCGACAGCTGTTTGCGTAGGCCGCACAGTGAGTGAGCCGGAAGCATATTCATATATATAAAGTGAATTATTTACGGCACAGTCATACATATAAGCAGCGTTTCCTCCCACGGTACTGTCAATAACACCGCCTGCCATGTTATTGCTTGAAGTAACAGAAAGTCTGACCTCACAGGCTGTTGCCGCTCTGTCGCCGGATATTATTTGTAGAAACGAACAGTTATCCCAGGCCTTAAAACTGCCGGCATCTATATTCATATCGCTTGCCGCCGCAATAGAGGCAGCCATTTTTATATACGAAGACCCTTTGCGATAACGTGATCCCACCTTATATACAGTCGCCGTTTGCTCAGCTATATCCGATGCGATGTCACCGGGCTTATAAATATGTTTTGTTCCAAGCCCGTCAATAAGAGTTACGGTATGTTTTCCCTCCGCAATAGCCTGAAATAATTCTTTCGGAACCTCCGCATAAAATCCTGTACTGCCCGAAGACCATTTGATTCTCATGGAAGAAATATCAAAAACATAATCCGAAGGGAAGCCGACGGCACCCTCATTGAATTTTGTTCCGTCAAGAAAGTCAGGTGTCCACAAAGCAGGTGAGGCATTTTCCTTTGCACAAACAAACAAATATGAATTAAAGCTCATAGAAAAAATCAGTATTGTCAAAAGCAATGATAATAACTTTTTCATCTAATTCAACTCTTTCAATTTTTATTATTTCGCGATTTAACAAATCTTGCCGTAATTTCGTGCGGGCGGGTGATCGCACTGCCGATAACCGCACTGTAAGCTCCGCATTCAAAGACCTTGTTGTATTCTTCCACCGTCCATATTCTGCCTTCGCCGATAACCGGAATCTTTACAGCAGCGGAAAGCGTTTTAATAAGCTCAAAATCGGGTCCCGAAATTTTCGGTGACTGTGACGTATAGCCCGACAGCGTAGTTGAAATAATATCCGCTCCCGCCTTTTCTGCTGCAATACCTTCTTCGGCAGTCGCAATATCCGCCATTACAATAAGCTCGGGAAAACGTCTTTTTATTTTTGCTATAAACTCATCGCCGCTAAAGCCCTCAGGATGCTTGCGAAGAGTGCCGTCTACCGCAACTACATCAGCGCCGATTTCGACAAGCTCGTTCACTTCTTTAAAGGTTGGTGTAATATAACATTCGTTTCCGTCATAATCACGTTTTATAAGCGACAGTACCGGAACATTGAAAGCATCCGAAACCGCTTTTACATCACACACGGTATTAGCGCGTATTGCACAGGCGCCTCCGTTAAGTGCCGCTTTTGCAAAACGCACTATATTATCCGAACCGAAAAACGGTTCGCCCGGTGCCGCCTGACAGGACACAATCAGATTCCCGTGAATACACTCTAAAACTTGCTCTTTTGTAAATCTACCCATTTCATTAAACTCCTATACTTCTTCAATAAGTCCGAGCAAATAATTTCCGACCTCTACTGTATGCTCAAGGCCCTTTTGTCTTGCCGCCGTCGGTACGCGATCCAAAAACGGTGTGATTTCAAAGGTAAAATCCCCCTTGTAATCTATTTCTTTGAGTGTCTTCATGATTTCATCCCATTCAATACAGCCGTAAAATGGCAGCAAATGCCTATCCTTAAGCTTATCGTTATCATTAATGTGTACTGCTTTAAGCCGTTTTCCGACAGCCTTAAGGCTTTCGTTTTGGTCATTTGCGCAAAGATTTCCGTGGCCTGTATCCCAGCATATGCCCACCAAAGGATCGTTTAATTCATCAACAAGTTCAATAAGCTCTTCGGGTGCACAGGAATAAGTTCTGTAAAACACATCGATGGGATCATATAAATTTTCTATAGCGATACCCACATTGTAACGGTGTGCTAATTCGAGCCAGTGTTTAAATTGCTCCAAATTCATTTCTTTTGAACGGTGGTAAGAATATCCGTTTTCCTTATATGTTGATGTATGCATTACCATCCAGGGAATACCAAGCACCGATGAGCCGATAAACGAACGGCGTATAAGTTCCTCGCGCCAATCCCTGTCGGTAATACGCGGAGAACAAAAATGATAAAAGTATGAGTGTGACTGCGAAAATTCAATATCCAACGAGCAGGCATACTCTTTTATGTGCTCTGTCCAATCCTGCCAGCTGTCAAGCGACATCGGCATACCGGGATTTGACATATCGTGAAAATTCATATCCATAACACGATATCCGGCAGCAGCGCAGCTCGAAAGACAGCATTCCATACTTACCGCGCCCTGAACTTTTTGATAGCGATCCATTATATTTGTTGAAGTTGACAATCTCATATTTATCCTCCCATCAGCCCTTTATAGAGCCAACCATTATGCCCTTGACGAAATACTTCTGTAAAATCGGATACATTATAAGCACCGGTAAGCTTGCAACTATTATTACCGCATATTTCATAGATTCGTAAACCAGCATCTGATCCACAGTATTCACAACACCGCTGTTATTCAAAAGTCCTCCCTGCCCCTGAAGCAATATGCTACGCAAAATCACCTGAAGCGGATACAGCTCTGCTTTATCCAAATAAAGTATTGCGTCGAAGTAGGCATTCCAATGCCCTACTACATAAAATATTACTAATACCGCAAGTATGGATTTTGAAAGGGGCAGAACAATCTGCCATAAAATCCTGAATTCCGAGGCACCGTCAACCTGCGCCGATTCAATAAGCTCAGGTGCTATGGAATTTTGAAAATAATTTCTGAGCAAAAACATATTCCAAACGCTCAGAGCCTTCGGAAGCAACAGCGCCCAATAAGAATTATAAAGACCTATCTCTTTAATCACCAAAAAAGTCGGAATCATTCCTCCGCTGAAAAACATGGTAATCGTACACATAACGGTCAGTATTCCACGCCCGCGGAAATTCTTTTTTGAAAGAGGATAAGCAATGGCAATAGTCATCAGCATATTTATTGCCGTTCCCAAAACAGCATAGAAAATTGTATTTCGGTAGCCCGTTAAAATAGCGGCATCCGACATAACCTTTTTATACGCGTCAAAATTAAAGCCTTTAGGTAACAAACGGATTTCATTGTTTATTATAGCGGACGGAGAACTGAACGATGCGCTTACCACATATATAAGCGGCAAAAGTATAATAAGCAAAACAAACACCGAAAGTATAAATACCAGACAGGAAAAAACGCGATCCGAACCGACAGAACGCGGTCTGTGTTTAGACAAAATAATCACCATATCCTTCTATGATACAAAATACAATAAGAATTGACATTAAAGCGCGCAATTCTATTTAATGCCTGCTGAACAATTCAAAAGTACCTTAACCCGAGCATGTTGGTGTAAACTTTTGAATTGTTCAGGTGCAAGGTTTTTGCGCAATTTTGCGAAAAAACCTTGCACTTTAAAAAGAATCACATTTTGATTCTTTTTAAAATCAGGCGACAATCAATGGATACTGACGGTCAAAACAAAGGTTTTGACCCATAAAATCGAGATTTTAACTCGATTTTATATAATTGCATTTGCTAATGCAATTATTCAGTAGACATTATTTAATCAGCGTAATTTCCGAACCCAAATCAGAACATTCCGCTGCCGGAGATTTTCTTTGAAATTTTATTGACCGACAGCAGCATAATAAGGTTAATAACCGAATTGAATAAATCTATCGCGGTGGAATAACTGAATTTCATCTGCCCTATTCCCATTTTATAAACATATGTTGAAATCACTTCGGATACATCGAGATTAAGACTGTTCTGCATGAGAAGTACCTTTTCAAAGCCTACATTCATAATACGCCCGCAATCCATTATAAGCATAAGAACAATAGTGGGAGCGAGCGCCGGCAGGGTAATATGAAGCATTTGCTTAAAGCGGGAAGCACCGTCAATTTTCGCCGCTTCGTACAAAGCGGGATTTATACTCGAGAGACTGGAAAGGTATATTATCGAACCCCAGCCCGCTCCCTTCCATATATCGGTTATAATATACATCGGTCTGAATCGCTTCGGATCCGACATAAAATCTATAGCTTCAAAGCCCATTTGCTTCAGGCAGGTATTTATTATTCCCGTGTCGGTATTGACGAAAGCAACAAGCATGCTTACCATAACAACGGTTGAGAGAAAATGCGGCGCATATGTAACCGTTTGCAATACCTTTTTATAGTGCCGGTTTTGTATTTCATTGATAAGAAGCGCCAAAATAATCGGTGCCGGAAACGAAAAGACAAGCAAGGTTACACTGAGAAGAAGCGTGTTTTTTAAAATCACTGTAAAACTGAAGCTTGAAAAAAATTGCTTAAAGTATTCAAGTCCAACCCATTCGCTTCCGAAAAAGCCTTTGCCGGGAGAAAAGTCTCTGAATGCGATTTGAACACCGTACATCGGCCAGTATTTAAAAATTATAAAATAGGCAACAACAGGCAAAACCAACAAATAAAGCTGCCAATAACGAACGATAGACTGCCGCCAGGTAAGAAACCCTTCCGCACGCATTTTTTGCTTTTTGTTTTTTTGTTTTTTATGAATCAATGGAAATGTTTTTTCCATAATAAATTTAACCTTTCTTGTTTAAAACAAAGTCATCAGCTTTTAAATCTCTTATCGGCAGCAGCGTAAATATCAAGCATTTCCTGCGCGCGCATACCGTAAAGCTTTTTAACATATGCATCCCATCCGCTCATCTTTTCCTTGCCGGTTATAAAGCTTGCCGCCATCTTATCAATGTACATTTCAAGCTCGGTAGAAATGACAGAAAGAGTGCTGGATTCCTTAGGAGTGAATATAAAGGTCGGCCATATTTCTTTCGGAAAATATTTCGTCATATTATTTGCCGCTTTATTAGGAATAGGATCCATTTCACGCCCATAGAAATAAGGCTCCTTTGTAATAATCGGGTTGCTGCCGCCGACTGCAACATGTGTCGCTACCGCCGCATCAAAAGTAAGACCGTTATTCACAACATCATAAACAGAACGAACAAACTTATAGGTCCCGTCCGAATTTTTCACATGAGATACGCCCTCAACGCCGTAATTATAAAGTAAATTTCCTTCATCCGAATAGAAATAATCCGCCCAGCGCATTGCTATTTCGGGATTTTTGCATGCATTTGTAATCACAAAGGCACCGGTGCTGTGAAGCTTAGAACGTACCGGATACCATATTTGATCTCCGTCAGGTCCTTTAAGGGCTTTGGTAATACCCTCAAATTGATTTCCTATCTCATCGGGTATAGTAGCAAGATTGGTATAACAGAATATGCCCACCTTGCCGCCGGCCTGTTTAGCTACATACTGAGAATCAGTCATAGTGAAAATATTATTGTCGAGCAGCTTTTCGTTGTATAGCTTATTGCAAAACTCAAGATACTTTTTATATTTAACAGAAGCGGCAATAAGGCGTGTTTTACCGGTTTTTTCGTCAATATCCACATATCGGCTGTGTACGCCGCGATTTCCCAAACCGAAGGCACCGTAAAGCATATATGTAATATAGTTATAATTCGGAGCAGACAGCGGTATTTCATCAGATTTACCGTTTCCGTTCATATCATTATCACGGAAATATACCAAAACATCGTAAAGTTCATCAATTGTCTCCGGCATTTTCTTTCCGCTTTTTTTAAGCCATTCCTTATTGATAAACAGCTTGCCCGCCACCTTATTCGGTATGGCTTCTACACCCTGGGGAAAAGAATATACGGCATTGTTTGCAAATGTCATAGATTTTTTTACATCATTATTTTCGCTGTAAAACTTATAGAAGTTAGGTGCAAAGGTTTTAAGTCGATCGCCCTTGTTCATATCATAAAGTAAATTATCCTTTGCAAAAGAATACTGAGTGCTGTTTGTAAGTACACTTCCGCATTTCAAAAAAGCATCCGGCAGCTCTCCTGAAGCAAAAGCCAACATTACCTTTGTGCGTGTGTTTCCGGAGGGAATATTTATCCACTCGATTTTAACATTTGTCATTTTTTCATACGCCTGAAACATTTTGACCTTTGAAAAATCAGGCTGTGCGGCAGAGGTGTCAACCATTATTTTAAGTTTTACAGTTTTTTTTGCTATCGGAAATCCGGTTAAATTCATATTATCCGGTACTTTTACGGAAGAAGAAGCAGTGCCGGCAGATGAATTTCCGTTTGATGTTGCGGAAGAGTCCTTTGATTCTTCCGGTATACTTTCATTATCCGGAAGCGAGTTTTCCGATGAGCCTACCCCAAGCGCGGAAGATGTATCCCCCGAGTCCTTCTTCCGACATCCCGACAAGGGAGTCAAAAGCATGGATACCATCAGCGTTACTGCTATAATGCTTGTAATGATTCGTTTCATGTGATACTATCCTTTCTTATTCATATCTGTTATTACTATAATCTTCTTATTTTTTACATACAATATGTGAATTCGGTAAAATCCCGTTTCGCATATTTACATATTATCTTCTCTAAACTGTTTGCGATATCCTATCGGAGTCACTCCCTCCTCAAGCTTGAATTTTCTTATAAAGTTTGACACATCTATATATCCCGTTTTTGCTACTATATCGTTAAGCGGCAAATCTGTTTCCCTTAAAAGTTCCTTTGAGTACTCCATTTTTTTCATATTTATATATCGCATCGGTGTCGTGCCGATCTTTTGTTTAAAATATCTGCCGAGATAAGATGGTGAAACATTACATTCCTCAGAAAAAGTTTCCAGTGTCAGCATTTGATCGCACATACGCCTGCTGATTATTTCATTTATTTTTTCAAGCAGAGCATCATCATCCGAGGTTCTGCTTTCTGTAAATTCACAGAGTATGCGACAAAGTGCGTAAAGCTCATCTGAAATTCTTTCTCTGTCAGGCTCCGAGGTTGAAACAATTTTCTTTGCGAGAGCGTCCGTTTCGTCAACGGCGGGCAAATCCAAAGCCATTGCAGACTCAGATAATGCTGCTATAATTCCGTATGCGGCAAATCTCAATTCCTCTATCGGGGCATTCGCCGGTATTGAATTCAGAATTCTGTCAAGCTTAACCGACAAACCGTTAAGATCGCTTTTTGCTATAAGATTTTGTGCATTTTTTTTGAAATCGCTTAACTGAACTGAGCTTATTTTCATTTCAATATCTGAATATAAAGCCACATTGCCGCCTTTAGTCTGCTTTGAAATATACCTGCAGGCACTTTTTGCCTGTGTGAAAATCTGTCCAAGCCGCATTATTCCGCCCTGGCAGTAGCTTAAGCCTATATTCCACGAATTACCCAGTCGCTCTGTATAGTTACGGATTATACTTATAACACGCTCTTTAATATCGCTTTCATAGGAAAAATTAAGTATAAAATAACCCGAAGCTTTGCTCTGTGGACGCACGGCATATGAAATAAGCTCGCCCGATGCAAATCTGTCCGAAAGCACTCTGAGAACATCAAAGCAGGTGTACCGCTCGGAATCCAAAACTCCGACCATAAGTCCGTCATGAAGAAATCCTACGGATGCTTCCTCGCAATCGGCCTCTGCCTGCTGCGGATCATCGTATTGATCCCATAACAGATTCAGCAATACCCCTGAACGAAAGGCATCCTCCTTAACACGCAAAATATCATCCACCGCATGCTTTATATATCCGATATCGTCAAAACGGTATGTCTGCGGCACTTCTTTCTCGCTATCGTTTGTCACTCTGCCGAGTATTTCCCATATGGGTCTGTACAACAGCAGTGCGGCAACGGCAGAACAGAATATTGCAATGAATAAGCTGATCATAATAAGCCTCAAAAACCAAAATCGCTCATGGTTATATTCCTTAAAAAGATTTTCATTGCTTATTGCCGAAACATAATGCCAGTTATTATACGATGAATATTCGCTGAAGCAGGCAAAATCTTCTTTCCCGATTTTGATTGATGTATGCCCTTCGTTATTTAATCCTTGGCACTGTTTTTTCATTTCTTCGCTGATATTTCCGAGAGAATATATCATTTTCCCCATATCATCGAAAACCAACAGATTATAACCGTTTTCGGATACGATGCTGCGAAACATCGTATCAAGCTCGCTTTTGGCGATATAAAACTCCATTTGTTTTTTTTGCTTGCCTATGCCGGAATCAATACGGTCGGTCAGGCGATATACGCTATCGTCCCAACTCCCCGGCATTCGGCTTTTACCCATCTCGACACTCAAAAACGCGCTTTCCGACGATTCTTTTTTTTCTTTAAAGGAAAAAAGATAATTATCAAATTCGCTTTGCTCATAACAACCGAGTGAAGTATAAAGAATATTCGGTTCACTGCTTCTGCGAAAGCCTATACACATATAAAGTCCGTTTGCAGAGCTATAATTCTGAAGTTGTGATATGATTTCATTAGCAGCTGCTTCCTTGTTATCGGCATACGGATAATAAGCGAAAACAGGATTTCGCGAGGCAACTATCGAAAGCTGCTTCATATCCAGCAAGCGTTTTGACAGAGTAGCTTCGATATTCTTTAACGAACGCACCGTATCATCAACGGAATTCTGCCTTTGCTGTTCGATAAATCGATTATATACCGTCGCCGCCACAATTATCAGCACAAGCATTACGGTGATCAGAAGAGAAAGAATAATATTCCTGAAATGTCGGGATCGTACTATAATATTCTTTCGTGTTTTTCTTTTCTTCATATTTTATCTTTCCCCGTTTTGCATAAGGCAACCTTAGTACTGATAGTTACTGTCGGTCGGTTGCATACTGCAGGTTGTTGCCATCCGTCAGAAACATTACTGTACCGTTTATACTTGTAATTAAGGTACGGGTCTTATTTTCGGTATACCGATTAAGAACATCAAAATCATTAAATGCATATGTTGTAATCACACCATAATCAGCATTTGTTTTTTTCACAAATTCCTGAGTCGAAGAGGTAATTGACCCGTGATGCGGAATTTTCAGCACATCGCATTTCAGCTTTTCGGGGCATTCGGCAATTAAAGAGCGTTCAACCTCTGATTCAATATCACCTGTAAACAGGAAAACCTTATTCTTATAAGCCAATCGAAGAACCGCCGATGAATTATTGGTAAAAGTACCGTCTTCCTCGGGTATCATTTCATCGGGAACGGAGTAATTCTTATTCGGCCACAGTGCTTCAACCGTTAAATCAGCATCAAATTTGATTTCCGTGCCGGCAGACAGCGCATTGTATTTGATTTTTCTTTTGCGAAGCTCGGTAATAAAGGTTCGTGATGCTATACTTTGATAATCTCTGAGCGGCGATCCGTAAACCTCTCCCACCTCGCGCTCTGCAATAATAGAAGCAACGCCGCCTACATGGTCCGAATGCATATGAGAGATTACCAAAACATCTATTTTATTGATTCCGAGTTTAGTTAAATAACCGTCAACCAGTTCGCCGCCCTGCTTGCTTCCTGTATCTATAAGCATTATCTTACCCTTAGGCGAACGCAGCAATATACAGTCTCCCGTATGCTCGTTTTCAGACGGCATAGCGAACATCCATACAGCCAGCTTGCCGTCACTCTGAGATTTTTTGTAAATATCAAGCGAGACTTTGTTCGGATCTATATCCTCCGGCTTGGTATCCGGCGCCGTAAAATATGAATCATCCCAAAAATCGTCCGGCAAAGTGCTTTCCGAGCCCATACCGGAATTATCTGATTTTGAATCGGTTTCCTGAGAGCTTATAACCTGTGACGAAGCAGCTGTGACTTTTGAAGAGTTTTCATGATTTGAAGTAGCAGTGTCTCCGCCGTTTTTAACGCAGCCTGTCAGCAATGAAGCTAAAACTATGGCCGTGCAGCTGAATAATGAAATGAATTTTATAAATCTCATCCTGTACTTCCTCCGTTCAGACTGTTTTTTCTTTTTTTTGACCCACTGCAATAACGACAATCAGCGAAACAGCAAAAAGCATTGCAAAAAGCTGCGGCTTTTCGTAATCGCCCGTACGTGTCAGTTCTTCCTCCGCTTCGGAATACTCGTTTGAGCTTTCAAGCAAAATTTTCGTTGAAAAAACAGCCGTAACCGGAGAAGTAATTTTTAAGGAGAATTCTCCTTTTTCATTGAGCGTAAGCCCCTTGACCGTATCGGTCACATTTTGTCGCTTTTTATCATATTCATATACATATAAATTGCCTTGCCGCATAAGCTGCTCATAATATTCGGCAAGAGCCTCATCCTTAGTCTTTGAATTAAGTCTGAATGTTGCAGTTATTTCAAAAGGAAAATCCTGCCCATGGGCTTGAAAATCTATAATCTGATAATCTGTATTTATTTGATAGCTTGTATGGTCATTGCGGTATGCAATAAGCTGCATAGCTTTTTTATAAGCATCGCTGTCCTTATATAAGGCTTTGAATGCATATGTGTCGTTCCATTCGCTGCTATTTATCTTTTTAAGGTTCTTTCGATCAAGATGATATGTTATTCCGGTTGAATCAACAATCGAAACATCCTTTCCGGAAAGATAAGCGGCATTTAAAAATTCACCGGAAATCAAATATTTATTCGAGGGCATACGGAAAACATAATCATTCGGGAAGCCTTCGGCGTCGGTAACAAACTCTCCGTCATTCAAAAACTCTTTGCCATAAAGCGAATTTGTAACCGTAATCAGCCCTGTCGTAACAAAATTGGTCGGATCGCCGTCTGCGGTCACTCGTATCTGAAACGGCTCTCCCTCAGACAAGGCATAAAGCTCATAGCAAACATTGCGTGCATCCTCAGCCTCGTTTATTTTCACGCTGTCCTTTCCGGGGCCTATTACCTCCCATGTGTATGAATGCTTGAAAATTCTGCCGTTATTCATAAACAAATCAAGGAAAATATGATTTCCCGCTTCAACGGTATATCCGTCGCTGATTATTTTTCCGTCCTTTCGTATAACCATCTCGTAAGGATTATGATCAACCGGATTGTTTCTTCCGTAAAGAAGATCCTTGGCAGTGAAAATGAGCGTGGCGGGAGATGAAACGGTAATCATAATATTACCTTCATCATCCACTGTGGGAATGATCGGCTCCCGATCGGTATAAATATCCTGCACATCATTACTCTTATTATAGTAGTATGCTTTGAGCTTCCCCTCTCTCGCATACTCTGCAAAACGAGCAGCTGTTGCATCGCCGACTTCGCCGCTTTGACCGCCGGTAAGTCTGAATTTAATTTTAGCGTTACACGGAAAACTGTTGTTTACCTCAGTCTTAACATTCGTTTCCGGCTGTATATCAAGCACAACCCAATCCTGATTAATATAAAATCCGTCGTAAATTTGTGAAAGTCCCGCGATTTTAGACATTACGGACTGATAGCTTTTTGAGGTTTTATAAAGCGACTGCAGCTGGAAAATACCATCGACATCGCCACTGCTCAACTCGCCCATATCAGTAGAGTTAAATATGTATTCTATGCCGAAACGGTCTATTAAGGTTACCGTTTTGCCGCTATGCTTAATAGCGGAATATAATTCGCGGCTGAATCCGGGGGCGGAAGCAGAAAAAGATGAAAAAATAAAGGTATATTCACTCGGGAATCCGGGTGCTTCCGTTACAAATTTGCCGTTTTTAACGAAATCCTCGCGATACAAGGCTGTTTTCGCCGGCTCTTCGGAGACCGAGCGAAGAGGTCGGTCGGATAACAGAAGCTGAATACTGCCGGATTCTTTTTTTGAAAAGGTTATATAAGGATTTTCAAGCGCTCCTGCCATTTCTGTTTCACGATCGGTCAAGGTCTGCGATCTGTATTGATAAATATAAAGTGATTTTTGGAGAGCATAGCTGTAAAACAGCGAAGCGGCTTTTGTATCGCCGTTGCCGAAATCCATTTTAATCGAAACGGAACAATTGTCCGCTATTCCGTTGCCCGTCTGTAATTCCAAAAAGCCGAAATTGTCATATATGTTGAATTCTTCTCCGTTAATTCCCATATTATCTGCCGCTATTTTCTTGGCGATTTTAACATAGCTTGCTCCGTTACGGTAACGCGCACCCACGGGCACAGTATCATTAAACCGTTCCTTCGGAATTTCAGAAATATTCTCAGCCGCAAAAGTATATCGTATTCCCAAGCCGTCAACAATAACCGCTTTCTTACCCGAAGCTCTCACCGCTTCAAAAAACTCCTTGGGAACCGCCTTGCAATAGCCGGATAAATTCGGCTGCGCCGAAAAATCAAAAATCATTTCCCGCGGAAAGTCTTTTGCGGCAGTGTTGAATTTACCGTTTTCTAAAAAATCATCCTGCCATGCCGCAGCAGATACGATATCACTCTTTTTGAGTTTTCGGTCCGAAATCATATACTGCTTGTTTCCGGTGTCTCCTTTTAAAACGCTGTCGGATCTTGTAAAACCGATTTGAGTGTCAGAACATTTATAGGCTGTCTGTGTTGTTCTTTCTGTAAGCTTTCCGGATGCGTATTCATATATAAAAAGGCTTTCGTTTTCCGCACAACACAGAAAATGTTCCGCGTCACAGCCGTCGCTGCCGTCAGTGATTCCGGGCATATCGTTTTTGCAGTCCGGCTTAAACCGTATTTCACAACCCGTAACCGCCTCCGCTCCGGAAACAGCCTGCAAAAATATAAAGTTTTCCCAAGCCTTAAATGTATCCGAATTTATATCAATTCCGCTTTCGGCAGCTATTTTATTCCCCGTGTCGGCATAACTTTTTGATTTACGGTAAAGTGTTCCGACATTAAAGGTTGCACTTGAAAGCGTATCTATTTTCGGTGATATGTCCTCCGGACGATAAATATGATGAGTTCCCAGCGCATCTACAAGTGTAACGGTTTTCCCGCCGTTACGGATTGCCTGAAAAAGCTTTTTCGGAACCCTTGCATAAAAACCGGAAGTTGAAGCTGTCCAAGACTTTTTCAAACCGGACAAATCAAATATGTAACTGCTCGGAAATCCCTCTGCTTCGGTATTAAAAACTCCTGATTCACTTACAAATTCATCTTTATAAAGCGCGGCAGTTTCCGCCTTGACCGAAATTTTCGGAATCGCTGCAAATGCCCCGAAGCAAAGCAGCAATGCCGCCGAAACCGACACTGCTTTTTTAAAATTATTTTTCAAAGATTTAAACATTTTTATTCTCCTCAGCATTTCCTTTACAATTTTTAAGTATGGTTTTAATACTAATTTCCATAATATCAAGCTTTGTATTTTGGCTTATCGGAAGTAAATATGTATATCCGTCACCAATGTGTTTTCCCTCCCCTTATTCAGTATAAAAATACTATACTGTGCTTATATAATTATACAACCATATTTTTATTGTCTGAAATACCTTAAAAAATGATTGTTTTCGTATTATTATTATATCATATTATATTATAATGTTAATATGTAAAAACTGCATATTTGCAAAAAAAATAATCACATATCGGTATATCATTGTTAATATTGCGAAAGCACAGTCCGTCTTCACAACATTAATTTCAGTAAAAGTACTTCTGTTACAGCAAAATTGATTTCATCTGCAAATTGAGCGTATAAATAAAAAAACAGGTAATAAAAATAAAAGGATATTTCGGAAAAAACATATACATCCTCTCAAACAGCCGAGAGAATATTGAGGGGGTGCAAAAAGGCTTTTCTCAGGTGGAAGGACAAAACCCAATAATGATATCACTTGATTTTCTTAGAGTTTTGGTGTATAATGCAGCTATGTTGGAATGAGAGATGTGCTTCTTTGTCGGGCAATCAGGTATATCAAGCTTACACCTTACACCAAAAGTTACACCAATATACGCATACCGGAATTCTTGATAATTCTCGATATGGCTTTATTTGTGTGGTTTTATTATTGCAAAATGCCCGTAAATGCTTGATAATTCCCGATAATTCCGGGTTTCTGTCCGAATCCCGACAATGAAACCGATTAACGAATAATTTTATATTTATATCAGTGGGCAATTCCAATCGGAGTTGCCCATTTTTAAAACAAACAGAAATACAAATCGGGATTTGTAGAGTTGTTAATTGCATTTTGAGGAAGGGTATAGAAAATGAAATTTGTAAAAGCGGATTTTACGGATATTGAAGAGATAAGCAAGCTCTATGATGATGTATGCGATTATCTATGCACGCATGAAAATTATCCAGGGTGGAAAAAGGGTGTATATCCAACCAAGGATGATGCAGAGTCGGGAATAAAAGAGGTCACCTTATATATCGCAAAAGAGAATCAGAAAATTGTCGGTACGGTTATTCTTCGACATAAACCAGAAGCGGGATACAAAAATGTCGCATGGGCATCAGAAAGCAATTATGAAAAAATTTATGTCATTTATACGCTTGCAGTGCATCCGAATTCTATTCGATTAGGAATTGGAAAGAAATTATTGAATTATGCAGAAGAGATTGCCAGAAAGGAAGGGTGCATTAGCCTTAGACTGGACGTTGCGAAAGGAAACATCCCTGCCGAAAACTTATACAAAAAATGTGGATATCAGTATGTTGGCACAACTAGCCTTGGCTATGAAGATTATGGCCTTCCATGGTTTGACCTTTACAAAAAAGTATTGTAAACTTTTCGCTCTTAGCTTGATATATTGTACATAAACCAACGGTTGATGAAAACTTTCCCAAGCCTAATTGACAATCAACCTAAAATATGCTATACTATTAATATAATCAAATTACAAATTCAGCCAAAGGAGGCGATTATTATGATGAACACTTATATTTATCGGATGTCATATATATCGCCTGCGGTATGCTGAACGTAAGGTTTATATAGTTTTTTGATGCACATCCGATCTCGGGTGTGTTTTTTGTTTGCCTGAAACATCTTTGGCGAACGTATAGCTTTATGCACCCGTAGGGGTGCTTTTTGTTTTTCGTGGAAAGTCCTCGAATATGAGTCAAACGGAAAATTCAGCAAAACCGAAAGGAGAATTTTTATGATGACCGCTATTACAACACTTTTGAAAAATGAAAGAGGGGATGCCCATGAAGAGATTAAAAAACAAAATATTATCTATGGAGCCTAACACGACAACATACAAGGCGATGTATGAAGGGAGTATGATCATCGAAGATCCCGCACATCCGACAATGGAGCCTTATGTCGATTACAGTTCAACTTATTACAACGAAAGCATTGGATTCGATATTTCTACCACGCACAAGCTTGCGCAGGATAAGCCAACGGTGGTGATCAGCATTCCGTGTGCTACACTTGGAATCGATATTCCCGACAAATCCACCGAGAGCGTAGAAGCCGACTATTGCCTCCGCGCTTTCAAGAAATACGTTGATGAGCTCAATGCAGAATTGTATAACCGTAGCCGTCCCGATAACGAAAACGGCAAGTATTATTTGCGTACGCCGGGTGGAGAGATCATAAAAAGAAACACAGCGTATTTTGCACTGTGTCCGCAAAAGGATTATACGAACGGTTCGGGTTCAACCGTCTATCTGTTGAGTGACGGAATATCACGTCCACCGCTAATGTGCCTGTGTATCAGAATCCAAGTTCAGTTTCCGCTAAAGAGGCTTCGAAAAACCTTCCAAATGATGTGTAAAGATCTGCCCGAAGCAGTTGATCGGTTTGTCTTGAATTTCGATGTCGATGGGTTAAGGAAAGCCACTGAGCTTACCAAAAAGCAATCGGCTATCAGAGAATGGCTGAAAAATAGTGACTATTGCGCCTTTGTAGCCAACGGCAGTATCCTTCCTCGCGCCAAAGGCACAGATTTGCCGATGCTTGATGCGATTCCGTTCAGATCCACGCCCGATGATGAGATTGAGGTTTGCGGTGTCCGCGGTATGGGAATCAAGAAGGGCGTTACCGTCATCACGGGCGGCGGCTATTCGGGTAAATCCACCCTGCTTGATGCGATATCCGCTGGTATCTATGACCACGCGCTTGGCGACGGACGCGAGCTGTGCATTACGGACGAAAGCGCGGTTACCATATCCGCAGAGGACGGACGAAGCGTAAAGCATGTCAATATTTCGCCCTTTATTAAATGGTTGCCGGGCGGCGATACAAGTGATTTCTCCACCGATCACGCTTCGGGTTCAACCTCGCAAGCAGCTAATATTATGGAGGCAGTTGACTCTGATGCCAAACTATTGCTCATTGACGAGGATAGAAGTGCTACCAACTTTATGATCCGTGACCGTATGATGAAGGAGCTTATCGAAAAAGAGCCTATCACTCCATTTACCGACCGAGTCAACGAGCTTCACAAAACGCACGGCGTTTCCACCATTCTTGTTATTGGTGGAAGCGGTGAATATCTCTCCGTCGCAGATAAGATCTATATGATGGAGGATTATCTAATTCACGATGTAACCGATAAGTCAAAGAATATTTGTAGTACCTATAACGTAACATCGGTATTTCCATCGCCCGCAAATTGGCAACAATGCAGAACTCTTTATTCAGACCGTTTTTCTTCTTACCCTGAGGGTAGCGGAACGGAAAGGCTTGAGGTTTCGGATATGGGATTTGTTATTATCGGCGATGAAAAGATCGACGTGCGCGGACTTCACGATATCGTTTCTCCCCGTCAGCTTGATACACTTGGGTTTATGCTGCGTTATTTGGAGGTATCGAATAACGACAGAAAGATCGATATTGAAAAGAAGGTCAACGATCTGTATGCACGGATCGATGAGGAAGGGATTGATTTCCTGTATTCTTCATTCTTTACGACCTGCGAAAGATTCCTTGACCTGCCTCGCAAGCAGGAGCTGATGGCGCTCGTCAACCGTATGCGAAGGATCAATTTGGTAAAGGGCGGTGATACGATATGACTATGCCTACCTACCACATTACAATTGCGGACAAAATCAAGGCGTACCGCAACAAAAACAATCTGTCACTAAAGGAGTTCGGCAAGCTGATCGGTGTCTCTGCGCAAGCGGTATGCAAGTGGGAACAAAACACCTGCTATCCAGATATTATCTTTCTGCCACATCTTGCGAGAATATTAAATTGTACAACCGATGACTTCTTTGAAATGCACGGAGGTGATGCGAATGAATAGATTGAGATTTTCGATATATCTTGGTGCAAACGAAGGTAATAACCAGTCGTTAAAAAAGGCGATTACAGATCTCGGAATTTGGATTGGACAAAGCAGTAACACGCTTGTTTACACACGTGACTGTCGGGAGAATATATACGCACTTGAATATTTCGGAAAAGTGTGATAATATTACTTTCAAGAGGTATTTAAGGGGGCGGCGTTGTGCATTTGCAGGAATCGGGAGAGATGTATCTTGAAACGATATATGTTCTGTCTCAAAAGAAAAGTTCCGTCAGGAGTATTGATGTGGCAGATGAGATGGGATATTCAAAACCCAGCGTCAGCCGGGCTGTCGGCATACTGAAAAAAGCCGGATACATTACGGTTGATGCCGGTGGATACATAGCCCTTACCGAGCAGGGAAAAACGGTGGCCGAGCGCACATATGACCGGCACCGCACCCTAAGCGCCTTTTTTGTGAGCATCGGCGTTGATGCCGAAACGGCGGCAGAGGATGCCTGTCGGATAGAGCACGTTATAAGCGACAGGAGCTTTTCGGCCATAAAAAAACAAATGAGTGAAGCCGGAAAAGCAAGCAGCAAGACAACAGAATAACAAATAATTAACAATTCTTAGCCCGTAAAATTCTCCCGATGTTTTTAAACTCGGGAGAATTATTTGTTTTAATGAAAAAAGCTTTCTTATCCGCTGCCGATATACGGATGTAAATTACAGGTCCGATAAGGGAAAAACGCCGATCATATCGACGAACACTGAGTTTAAGGAAAATACTGTATGAAAAAGCGTAGGATAAGGTAATTATTTTTTGATTTTTACTTGATTTTTTTGATCGGTTGGTATATAATCAACCACGGTAAAGATATTTACTGCTATGTGACGTTTGCAGGAAACGCTTTTGCGGCCGAAGGAGTAACACTCTCAGGTGTCCCGTGGGATGAGGACTGTAAACCGATAGGACTTTGGAGACGCTCATTTTTGAGGGCCGAAGGGGCAAAAACGGCGGTTCGGGCCGTTCTAATCTCTCAGGCAAAAGGACAAAGTTTCCCCTTTTTGCCTTGAAAGCTTTTGTCTTTTGTTTTGAATTTATTGTTTGTTGCGTCCGTTGCTTTGAGCGGGCGTTTTTGTTTTTATTTATTATTCCGTCTTATTTGCTTCGTCGTCTGTTTTATTGCTGAGCTGAGAGCGGTTTTTGCCGAAAAGAGGATTTTAAAACGAGAATTCTAAAAGTATAAAAGCACCGTTTTACGACTGTAAAAAACGTAAAACGGTGCTTAATTGTTTTTTTAGGTAAGTTTTAAAAAACAGGATGTTATTCCTCGCTTTGTCTGTCGGCGGCGTTTTTGAGAGCGGCGCCTATGAGCCCTACAAACAGTGGGTGGGCCTTGTTGGGGCGGCTCTTGAATTCCGGGTGGAACTGAACTCCTATATAAAAATCGTTCTGGGGAATTTCCACCGTTTCGACAATATAATCGTCGGGCGAGGTTCCGCTTATTACAAGACCGGCTTTCTGCAAAACCTCCCTGAATTCGTTGTTGAATTCATAGCGATGGCGATGACGCTCTTGTATTTCAACCTTGCCGTAGCAGCGGTACATCTGTGTGCCTTTGGCGATCTTGCAGGGATAAGCGCCCAGACGTAAGGTTCCGCCCTTTGAGGTCTCGTTGCTCTGATCGGGCAGAAAATCTATAACCTTATTCGGTGTGCTTTCGTCGAATTCGCCGGAGTTTGCGTCCTTTATTCCGCATACGTACCGGGCGAATGCGATAACGGCAATCTGCATTCCGAGGCATATTCCGAGGTAGGGGATGTTGTTTTTACGGCAGTATTCGGCGGTGAGGATTTTGCCCTCGATTCCGCGCATGCCGAAACCTCCGGGAACTATAACTCCGTTTACGCCGGCGAGAACCGAGTCGATATTTTCCTCGTTTACGGTTTCGGAATCTATCCACTGTATCTCTACGAATGACTCGTGCTCATATCCGGCGTGGCGAAGCGCCTCGGCCACCGAAAGATATGCGTCGTGCAGCTGGACATACTTCCCGACTATCGCCACCGTCACCTTTTTACGGCGGTTTTCAATCTTTTCGAGCATTGCACTCCATTCGGTCAGGTCGGGTTCGGGGGCGTTTATTCCGAGCTCACGGCACACAATGTCCGAAAAGCCGCTTTTTTCAAGCATTATCGGCGCTTCGTAAAGCACCGGAATGGTCATATTTTCGATTACACAATCGGGCTTTACATTGCAAAACAGAGATATTTTCTTGAATATCGACTCCTCGAGCGGTTCGTCGCACCTGAGCACAATTATGTTCGGCGCTATTCCCATTCCCTGTAGTTCCTTTACCGAATGCTGGGTGGGTTTGGTTTTGTGCTCGTTCGAGCCGTGCAGGTAGGGCACCAGCGTAACATGTATGTAAAGGGAATTCTCCCTGCCTACCTCAAGACCGACCTGACGAATGGCCTCAAGAAAGGGCTGGCTTTCGATGTCGCCGGTAGTGCCGCCTATTTCGGTTATTACAACATCGGCATCGGTTTTGCGCCCGACGCTGTATATAAAGGACTTTATCTCGTTGGTTATATGGGGAATGACCTGCACCGTTTCGCCGAGATATTCTCCGCGCCGTTCTTTGTTAAGAACGTTCCAGTATACCTTACCGGAGGTGAGATTTGAGTACTTGTTAAGATCCTCATCTATAAAACGCTCGTAATGGCCGAGGTCAAGGTCGGTTTCGGCTCCGTCCTCGGTGACGTAAACCTCGCCGTGCTGATACGGGCTCATGGTTCCCGGGTCGACGTTTATGTACGGATCAAGCTTCTGAGCCGCCACCTTGAGTCCCCTTGCCTTTAAAAGCCGGCCGAGAGAAGCCGCCGTTATTCCCTTGCCGAGCCCCGATACGACTCCGCCGGTTACAAATATGTACTTAACCGTTTTCATTATATATATCTCCTTCAAGTTTGCATTATTACCCTTTTAAAGTTTTTCTGTGGCGACAAACGAACTGATTCTGTTACAATACCGAAATACAATGTATGGAGTTCGGTGCCGTAATTAAGGAGTTCGATCCGTTTTTATGGCTTTAAATATCTCCTGAAGCCGTTTTCTCATACCGGACGAACAAAAAACTTTGGCATGCGACATGGCGGGTATAATTATCAATTATCATATGTGCGAATTATTCCCGTTGCAATCTCACGCCGGGGAATACGTGCGTCCATCGCCTGTTTTTCTATATAGTAATGGGCCTCGCTTTCGGTCATGTTAAGATTTTCTATAAGCAGCCATTTTGCACGGTTTACAGTACGTATATCCTCCATTTTTTCCTTTAGGGACACCGTCTTTTTCTCCATCGCCGAAATGCGGCTTTGCATGGCGCAAAGCATTCTTACAGCCGTGTTCAGCGATTGCTTCTGAATGGGCTTTTGCAGGGTAAATACGCCGCTGTCCTCAACCCGGTCGGCTACGCCTTCGTACATTTCGGATTTAACAAGCAGCAATATTCCCATCGGCAGCTCGGTCGCCTTCAAGGCGAGATCGGTGCCGAACTCATCGCTCAGCGGTGTGTTTATTACCATTATTTCGATCGGCGCGTTTACAATGAGCCGCTTGGCCTCTCCGGCGTTTTTTGCCCTTATGACCTCGCAAAAACGCGGCGGAGAGAACATATTGTAAAGTCCCTCAAAAACCTTGTCGGAGCTCGATACTATAAGTACCCGGCGCTGCGGTTTTTCTGCCTTCATATTTTTCTCCTCCCGATTACACTAACTTAAGCATATCGGTAAAATTCTCTGGCAGAACACTGTGTATGAATTCGCTTTTTTCGGCTGTTTCGATTGCTTCCTCAAGAGATAGGGGGAGTGTTTTTAAACGGTCGGTTACATCCTTGCCGGCTGTATACAGATTTTCGTCGACCGCATTTTGCAGGGGGAGATTTCTTTTAACGCCGTCGAGTCCTGCGTGTATTATCAGGGCATAAGCAAGATATATGTTGGCCTGAGGATCGGGCGAACGCAATTCAATACGCCGGTTTTCGCCGTCTGCGGCCGGTATACGTATAAGCTGGGAGCGGTTTTCCTGTGACCACGAAATGTATTTCGGGGCTTTTTTCTCGCCCAAACGGCGGTAGGAGTCGGCCTTAGGGTTCAAAAATGCGGTCATTTCGCAAATATGCTCCATTATTCCGGCGATAAACCGATCGGTCAGATCTATGCCGTCATCGCTTTTTACCGAAAGATTCAGATGCATTCCGTTGCCCGAAAACCCGTCAAGGGGTTTAGGCGAAAAGTCGGCAAAAAGGCCGTTTGAAAGCGCCGCCGACTGCACGACGGTTTTAAAATTCTGAGCGTTGTCAGCCGAGGTCAGAGCGTCGCCCCAGCGGAAATCTATCTCGTTTTGGCCGGGACCCTCCTCGTGGTGGGAACTTTCGGGCTGAATTCCCATTTCTATAAGGTTTAAGCATATTTCGCGCCGTACATTTTCGCCGCGGTCGTCGGGAGCAATGTCCATGTATCCGGCGTTATCAAAGGGTATTTTGGTCGGCTCTCCGTTTTCGTCGGTTTTAAAAAGATAGAATTCGAATTCCGGGCCGAAGAATACGTGTATTCCCTCTTTTTTTGCCGTTTCGATTGCATTCTTCAAAATGGCCCGGCTGTCGTACTCAAAAACGCTGCCGTCGGGCTTGCGGATATCACAGAACATACGCACAACCTTGCCGTGCGACGGCCTCCACGGCAGCACGGTAAGGGTTTTGGCTATCGGGAAAAGCAGGGCGTCCGAACGGACATTTGAGCCGAAGCCGTCGATGGCAGAGGCGTCGAAGGAAATTCCCGTTGAAAATGCACGGGGCAGCTCACTCGGCATTATCGAGATATTTTTCTGCCTGCCGTGAATGTCGCAAAAGGCAAGACGTATAAATTTTACGTCCTCCTGCTCGATATAATCCATAACCTCTTCGTATGAATAGTTCATAGCCTTTTCTCCAATCGTTATTCTTTTGCGGTGTCCGGACGGGTTGTCCGCCTACCATTCGGGATATACCTTTTATACTTTTAATTTTTAATATATTTTGCCTTGCTGCCGACACGTTTTTTGCGGCTGAAAATGAACAATAATAAACAAGACAAGCCGGCACCGTGTTTTTTTATAAAAAAAGAAAAGGATGCTGCTGACCCAAGGGCTCTGACCCTTATTATCAGCGAACATCCTTGTCCGACAAGAGATATTATATTTACATTTTGCCGTTTTGTCAACCTGATTTTTCGTCAAAAACAAAAAAATTAAAAAAACACTTGACAAAGACATAAATGAGTGCTAACATATAACAAAATTTAAGCGACAAGGACGCCGCGAATGGGTTTCAGGTGCACTATCGTGTACGGCTCATTTACGGTTTTTATTTTTTCGGAATCTGATTTATATTACGACGGTTTACCGCTTTGAAATGTGCCCGTTCGAAAGCGGAAAGTAAAAAAGGATCGCCGATAAGATAAAACAAAATAAATCGCCTGAATTTAAGCGAAAAAAGGAAAATTGAATTTAAAGCGACAAGGACGTCGGCTTTCGGTCTTTTTGAAAAAAGGACCGGCCGTCTCCCTGTCGCTTTTATAATTTGATTTTTTTAAAAATTTAAGTTTTGTAAATTATATTTGTAAATTTTAATGGGGTGAAAACAATGATCAATGTAACGCAGGAGTTCGGTTCGATGGTGTTCGACGATTCGGTCATGAAGGAAAGGCTTCCCAAAGAGACCTATAAGGCACTGCAAAAGACCATAAAAGAGGGCCGTCACCTCGATATAAACGTCGCGACGGTCGTGGCGAACGCCATGAAGGATTGGGCCATTGAAAAGGGCGCTACCCACTTTACCCACTGGTTCCAGCCGATGACCGGCATTACGGCCGAAAAGCATGACAGCTTTATCTCACCGACCGGCGACGGCAAGGTCATAATGGAATTCTCGGGCAAGGAGCTAATACGGGGCGAACCCGATGCCTCATCCTTCCCGTCCGGAGGACTTAGAGCCACCTTCGAGGCAAGGGGCTATACCGCATGGGACGCGACGTCATATGCCTTTATAAAGGACGGAGTTCTTTGCATTCCGACGGCGTTTTGCTCCTATTCGGGTGAGGCGCTCGACCAGAAAACGCCGCTGCTTCGTTCAATGGAGGCAATAAACCGTCAGGCGCTCAGGGTTTTAAAGCTCTTTGGCAACAATGACGTAAAATCAATTAAAACCACGGTCGGTCCGGAGCAGGAATACTTCCTTGTGGACAAGGAGCTTTTTAACCGCCGTCCCGACCTTATATACACCGGGCGCACCCTTTTCGGAGCCCGTCCTCCCAAAGGACAGGAGCTCGACGATCATTACTTCGGAACGATAAAGCCGAGAGTCGCCGCCTTTATGAAGGAGCTTAACGATGAGCTCTGGAAGGTCGGAGTGCTCGCCAAAACCGAGCATAACGAGGTTGCTCCCGCACAGCACGAGATGGCTCCGATATTTTCGACCACCAACATAGCGGCCGATCACAACCAGCTGACCATGGAGATCATGAAAAAGGTCGCCAAGCGTCATAACATGGAGTGCCTGCTGCATGAAAAGCCCTTTGCCGGAGTAAACGGAAGCGGTAAGCATAACAACTGGTCGATTTCCACCGACACCGGAGTAAACCTTCTTGAGCCCGGAGAGACTCCTTACGAAAACGCTCAGTTTCTTTTGTTCCTTTGCGCCGTTATCAAGGCGGTCGACGAATATCAGGATCTGCTCAGGGTCTCGGTTGCAACGGCCGGAAACGACCACAGGCTCGGCGCAAACGAAGCGCCGCCGGCAATAGTTTCGATGTTTTTGGGTACTGATTTGAGCGAAATTCTCGCCGCTATCGAAAGCGATACGCAGTACGACTCCAAGGAAAAAGAGCTGCTCAGGATAGGCGTTCATACGCTGCCTAAATTCCCGCGCGACACAACCGACCGCAACCGCACCTCTCCCTTTGCATTCACCGGAAACAAATTCGAATTCCGTATGCTCGGCTCGGCCTCGTCCATATCCTGTGCAAACACGGTGCTTAATACGGCGGTCGCCGAGGAGCTCAAAGTATTTGCCGATACCCTTGAAAAATCGGAAGATTTCGAAAGCGACCTTCACAGCCTTATTAAAAAGACGATAAGCGAGCATAAGCGTATAATCTTTAACGGCAACGGCTACGATGATTCGTGGGTAAAGGAGGCCGAAAAGCGCGGATTGCTTAATCTTAAATCGACACCTGACGCACTGGTATCCATACTCAGAGAAAAGAATATTAGACTCTTTACCGAGCATAAGGTCTTCTCGAAAACCGAGCTCGAGGCGCGTTATGAGGTTCTTACCGACAACTACTGCAAGACGGTAAACATCGAAGCGCTTACCATGCTTGACATGGCCCGCCGCGACATACTGCCGGCTATGAGCGAGTATTCTTGCGCCCTTGCAAAGACCTGTGCCGCAAGGGTTGCCGTCGATGCTTCGGATACGTGCGACTATGAGCACGAGACTCTTAAGAATATAGCGGTGCTTATAAATTCTGCCTACAAGCAGGTCAAAAAGCTTGAAAGCGATCTGCTCGGCGCCAAGTCGATAGACGGTATAACCGGTCTCGGACGGTTTTATAAGGACACCGTTCTTTCCGACATGGCGGCGCTCAGAGCGTCGGTCGACGGTATGGAGAGTATTGCTCCGGCCGAAAAATGGCCGTATCCCTCTTACGGCGAGCTGCTGTTCGGCGTAAGGTAAAGGCATAAACATATAAAACAGATACGAGCGCTTGAAAAAAGTGTAACCATAGCATGCTTATCCGAACTCGATTTTGGCGGAGAAAAATCCACACATACCGTGCCTAAACATTCGTCAATCCGACAGGATTAACTTAAGTGTCCCGTCTTGTCTGTGCGACTTTTTCTTACCGACAAAATTCTTCGGTCTGAAATTAAGCATAGTAACGGGAAAGTTTCGGTGCGAAGACAACTCATAACAGCTTATAGTCTTTTTGAGTGACGACAAACCGGAAATCACCGCCGGCAGGCCATTTCAGGCGGGTTCGGATGAGTTTGTTATGGTTAGCCTTCCCCGACGGAAAAATGCCGCCGGGGATGTGCTGTAACTGAGCGTCCGGAAGGTGCCGCTTTAAAACACCGAGCATAAAGGCTGATACGGACAGAGATTTAAAATTAACGGCAAAAACGAAAAGAAGAAAAGGAAACATAGTCTATATGTGTTCGATAATGGGATTTTGCTCGCATGCGATATCGTGCGAGGAGTTTAAAAAATACTTTGACAGAACCTTATCCCGCGGCCCGGATATGAGCCGCATTGAGGATACCGGTTCGGGAATTCTGGGATTCCACCGGCTTGCCATAATGGGACTTACCGATGAGGGAATGCAGCCCTTTGAAAAAAATGGCAGTATGGCAGTATGCAACGGTGAGCTTTACGGTTTCAGAAAGCTTAAAAAAGAACTTGAAAATAAGGGGTATACATTCAAAAGCGATTCGGATTGCGAGCTTATATTGCCGCTTTTTGAGCTGTACGGCACCGATATGTTTAAAATGCTCGACGCCGAATTTGCCCTTATAATATACGATAAAAAAACCGGAAAATATATTGCGGCGCGCGATCCTATCGGCATACGTCCGCTTTATTACGGGTATTCCGATGACGGCACAATCGTTTTTGCAAGCGAGCCGAAAAACCTTGTGGGGCTGTGCGGCAGAATAATTCCCTTTCCGCCGGGATGCTATTATATGGACGGCGAATTTATCCGCTATTGCGATATAGCCCATGTTGCAAGGGTTACGCATGATCCGATCGACGTTGCCTGCAAAAAAATCCACGACAAGCTTGTAAGCGGCATTGAAAAACGGCTCGATTCGGACGCACCCGTAGGCTTTTTGCTGTCGGGCGGACTCGATTCCTCGCTTGTATGTTCGGTAGCGGCACGTTTTTTGGATAAGCCGATAAAAACCTTTTCGGTGGGCATGGATACCGACGCTATCGACCTTGCTTACGCAAGACAGGTTGCCGATTACATAGGGAGCGATCATACAGAGGTCATAATAAACCGCGAGGAGGTTATAAAAGCGCTGCCAGAGGTGGTAAAGCTCCTCGGCACATACGATATAACCACAATACGGGCGTCGATTGGTATGTACCTTGTTTGCAAATATATCCACGAAAACACCGATTTAAGGGTCATACTTACGGGCGAGATTTCGGACGAGCTTTTCGGATATAAGTATACCGATTTTGCTCCTTCGGCCGAGGCCTTCCAGCAGGAAGCTCAAAAGCGTATAAGAGAACTCCACATGTACGACGTTTTAAGGGCCGACAGGTGCATTTCGGTAAACTCGCTTGAGGCGAGGGTTCCATTCGGTGATCTTGATTTTGTCAAATATGTTATGAGTCTTGATCCCGTAATGAAGCTTAATCGCTACGGCAAGGGTAAATATCTGTTGCGCCGCGCCTTTGAGGGCGATTATTTGCCGAAGGATATTTTAATGCGCGAAAAGGCCGCCTTTTCGGACGCCGTAGGCCATTCGATGGTTGACGATTTAAAGGAATATGCCGAAAATCTTTACAGTGACGAGGATTTTGAGATAAAATGTAAAAGGTATACCCGTGCGGCTCCCTTTACAAAGGAATCCTTGCTCTACAGAGAGCTTTTCGAGGAGTACTATCCGGGCCAGTCGGATATGATAAAGGATTTCTGGATGCCCAATAAGGAATGGGAAAACTGCGATGTGTCGGATCCGTCGGCACGGGTTTTGAAAAACTACGGAGACAGCGGAAAAAGAATATGAAAGGATAAGGTGTATGAACAGTTCAACCGGTAAAACACTTTACAGTAAAGCATATGAGCATGATGCCTGCGGAATAGGCGCCGTTATAAACATTGACGGTGTTCCCTCGCACAAAACGGTGGACGACGCACTTTGCATAGTTGAGCGACTCGAGCACCGCGCCGGTAAGGACGCTACCGGAGAGATCGGCGACGGCGTCGGTATAATGCTTCAGATATCGCATGAATTCTTTGCAAAACAGGCCGAAAAGCTCGGCATAGATATAGGCGGCCGCCGTGATTACGGTGTGGGAATGTTCTTTTTGCCACAGGATAAATTCCAGCGCCGTCAGGCGCAAAAGATGTTTGAAGTTATATGCGAAAAAGAGGGCGTGAGGTTTCTTGCCTGGCGCGATGTCCCGATCGATTCGTCGGTGCTCAGCGAAAAGGCGGCAAGGACCATGCCGTTTATTTGCCAGTGCATTGTAAAACGCCCTGAAAATATTGAAAAGGGTCTTGATTTTGACCGTAAGCTGTACGTTATACGCCGTGTTTTCGAGCAGAGCAACGACGACACCTACGTTGCGTCGCTTTCCTCCCGTACGGTTGTATACAAGGGAATGTTCCTTGTGTGTCAGCTGAGAAATTTCTATCTTGATTTAAAGGACGGGGAATATAAAAGCGCCATTGCTCTTGTGCATTCCCGTTTTTCCACCAATACCACTCCGAGCTGGGAGCGTGCCCATCCGAACCGCTTTATATTGCATAACGGAGAGATCAACACCATCCGCGGTAATGCCGACCGCATGCTCGCCCGCGAGGAGACCATGTATTCGCCCCTTTTAAAGGATGATATGGACAAGGTGCTTCCGGTTATTTCGAGCTCGGGCTCGGATTCGGCCATGCTGGACAATACCCTCGAATTTCTTGTGATGAGCGGTATGCCGCTGCCCCTTGCCGTGATGATAACCATTCCCGAGCCATGGAGCAATGATCCCGATATCAGCCGCCGGAAAAAGGACTTCTACCGCTACTACGCCACCATGATGGAGCCGTGGGACGGCCCCGCCGCCATACTTTTTTCAGACGGCGATATAATGGGTGCCGTGCTTGACCGCAACGGTCTTCGCCCGTCAAGATATTACATCACAAAGGATAACCGGCTTATACTTTCCTCCGAGGTCGGCGTGCTCGATATAAAACCGGAGGATATTCTCTGTAAATCGCGTCTGCAGCCGGGCAAGATGCTGCTTGTCGATACGGTTAAAAAGCGTGTCATTTCGGATAAGGAGTGCAAGGATTATTACTCGGCGCGCGAGCCCTACGGCGAATGGCTTGACAGCCACATGGTAAGGCTTTGCGATCTTCCTATCCCCAACAAAAAGGTCGAAGTCAGCAGCGATACCGAACGCGCAAGGCTTTACAAGGTTTTCGGTTATACATATGAGGAAATATCCGACGCTATTTTACCCATGGCCAAAAACGGTTCCGAACCGACCGCCTCCATGGGCACGGATATTCCGCTTGCTGTACTGTCGGAAAAGCACCAGCCGCTTTTTAATTATTTCAAGCAGCTGTTTGCACAGGTTACAAATCCGCCTATCGACGCTCTTCGCGAGAAGGTGGTAACCGATACGGCCGTTTATGTCGGCTCGGACGGTAATCTGCTCATGGAAAAACCGGAAAACTGCACCGTTTTACGTATAAATAACCCGATTCTGACCGGCGTCGATCTCATGAAGATACGTTCCATGAACAAACCCGGCTTCAAGGTCGAGACGGTGTCGCTGCTTTATTATAAAAACACCTCGCTCGAAAAGGCCATAGAACGTCTTTACATAACCAGCGATCGGGCCTATCGCAATGGGGCTAATATCATTATCCTTTCGGACAGAGGGGTGGACGAAAACCACGTTGCCATTCCCTCGCTGCTTGCGGTTGCGGCCATGGAGAATTATCTGATACGAACCAAAAAACGTACGGCGGTGTCGATAATTCTCGAAAGTGCCGAGCCGAGAGACGTTCATCATTTTGCGACCCTGCTCGGTTACGGCGCGAGGGCGGTAAATCCATATCTTGCCCACGAGTGCATAGGCGAGCTTATAGATAAAAATATACTTGATAAAGACTATCATGCGGCCATCGACGACTACAATAACGCCATTTTGCAGGGCATTGTAAAGATTGCCTCCAAAATGGGCATATCGACCTTGCAGTCCTACCAGTCGGCTCAGATATTTGAGGCGGTAGGTATCCGCCGTTCGGTAATAGACAAATACTTTACCGAAACGGTAAGCCCGGTTGAGGGAATAGGGCTTGAGGAGATAGCTCAGGGCGTCGAGTGGCGCCATTCGAGCGCCTTTGATCCTCTGGGACTCGGGGTCGACACCGAACCCGACAGCATTGGTGCGCACAAGCTCCGCTCGGGGGACAAGGCGGAGGACCACCTTTATAATCCGCAGACAATAATCGCGCTGAGAGAAGCTACCCATTCGGGCTCGTATGAGCGTTTTAAAGAGTATACGGCAATGGTTGATGATGAAAGAAAGCCGCATACATTAAGGGGACTGTTGGAATTTAAATTTGACGAAAAGGGCGGAGTACCGCTGAGCGAGGTTGAGCCGGCAAGCGAGATCGTAAAGCGCTTTAAAACCGGCGCCATGTCGTACGGCTCAATATCCTACGAGGCTCACACCTGCATGGCGATGGCCATGAACAAGCTCGGCGGCAAATCAAACTCCGGCGAGGGCGGCGAGGATCCGGCCCGTTTCGGGACCGACAAAAACAGCGCCATAAAGCAGGTGGCCTCGGGACGTTTCGGCGTAACGAGCGCGTATCTCGGCAGCGCAAGGGAAATACAGATCAAAATGGCACAGGGTGCAAAGCCCGGTGAGGGCGGACATCTTCCCGGTAAAAAGGTCTATCCGTGGATAGCCAAAACCCGTTATTCGACCCCCGGCGTTTCCCTTATTTCGCCGCCGCCTCATCATGATATTTATTCGATTGAGGACTTGGCCCAGCTTATTTTTGATCTTAAAAACGCCAACCGTGCGGCCGATATTTCGGTCAAGCTTGTTTCGGAGGCCGGAGTGGGCACCATTGCGTCGGGCGTTGCTAAAGCCGGCGCTCAGGTGGTGCTTATTTCGGGATACGACGGCGGTACCGGCGCGGCTCCCAAAAGCTCCATTCACAACGCCGGACTTCCCTGGGAGCTGGGACTCGCCGAAACCCACCAGACCCTTGTCAGAAACGGCTTGCGTACCAGGGTAAGGCTTGAGACCGACGGCAAGCTCATGAGCGGCCGCGACGTGGCGATAGCCTGTATTTTAGGCGCCGAGGAATTCGGATTTGCTACCGCTCCGCTTGTGAGCATGGGATGTCTTATGATGAGGGTCTGCAATCTTGATACCTGCCCGGTCGGAATTGCGACGCAGAATCCGGCGCTGAGATGCCGTTTTTGCGGAAAACCCGAGTATGTCGAAAACTTTATGCTGTTCATCGCCGAGGAATTCCGCGAGATAATGGCGAAGCTCGGTGTGCGAACGGTGAACGAGCTGGTCGGACGTACCGATAAGATAAAAATGCGGGAGAAAAGCGTTACCAAAAGGGCCGAGACCATTGATTTGTCATCGGTTATCGGCGAGTGTGCTCCGGTGCATTTTGAGCCTTGCGACGCTTATGATTTCGAGCTTTACAAAACGGCCGACGAGCATGAATTGCTTCCGGCGTTTGAGCCGGCCTTCAAAAAGAAAAGGCCGTGCGAATATTCAATTGAGGTTTCGAGCGTTAACAGAACCTTCGGCACCATTCTCGGCTCCGAGATCACAAAGCGCTTCGGCGATTCCCTCGATGACGATACCTATACGGTAAACTGCACGGGTTCGGGCGGACAGTCCTTCGGCGCGTTTATCCCCAAGGGACTGACCGTTAAGCTGACCGGCGACAGCAACGACTACTTCGGTAAGGGACTTTCGGGCGGCAAGCTTATAGTAAAGCCGGACGAAAAATGCGGCTTTGCGCCGGAGGAAAACATAATAATCGGCAACGTTGCCCTTTACGGTGCGACCGGTGGCAAGGCCTTTATAAACGGCGTTGCCGGCGAGCGCTTTTGCGTAAGGAATTCCGGTGCCGTTGCGGTGGTCGAGGGCTGCGGCGATCACGGCTGCGAATATATGACCGGCGGCAGAGCGGTGGTTCTCGGCAAAACCGGAAAGAATTTTGCGGCCGGAATGAGCGGCGGAATAGCCTACGTTCTTGACGAAAATCATGATTTTTATTTGCGGCTTAACAAGCAGATGGTAAATGTCAGCGATCTTTCGGAAAAGCATGACCGCATGGAGCTCCACGAGCTGATAGAAGAGCATGTAAAGGCCACCGGTTCAAAGCTCGGGCGTAAGATCCTTGATAATTTTGAGGAGTATATCCCGAAATTCAAGAAGGTTCTGCCGCGCGATTATCAGAAGATGATGTCGGCGATATCCCGTTTTGAAGAAAAGGGCATAGAGCCCGAACAGGCATTGCTTGAGGCCTTTTATGAGTGTCAGTGATTGAGGGAGGGTGCGAAAAATGGGAAAACCAACCGGATTTTTAGAGTATGAAAGACAGGATAATCCTACGGTGATGCCGAAGGAAAGAATAAAGAATTTTAATGAATTTCACACCGCCATGGACACCGATAAACGCCGTGAGCAGGCGTCGCGCTGCATGAATTGCGGAGTGCCCTTTTGCCAAAGCGGAGTGAAGTTCGGCGGTATGTTCAGCGGCTGTCCGCTGCATAATCTTATACCCGAATTCAACGACTGCGTGTACAACGGCCGTGATGAGGAAGCGCTGCACAGATTGCTCAAAAGCAATCCCTTTCCCGAGTTTACCGGGAGGGTATGTCCGGCACTGTGCGAGGCGGCGTGTACATGCGGATTAAATGACACTCCCGTAACGGTAAGGGATAATGAGCTGTATATTATAGAAACCGCCTACAAAAACGGCTTTATAAAGCCGGCAGAGCCGCTCTTAAGAAGCGGCAAAAGGGTTGCGGTAATAGGCTCGGGCCCGGCAGGGCTTGCCGTAGCGCATACCCTCAACCGCCGTGGACACAGCGTGACCGTTTTTGAACGAAACGAGAGACCGGGCGGCTTGCTGATGTACGGAATTCCCAATATGAAGCTCGATAAATCGGCCGTTTACCGCCGTATAGAGCTTATGAAAAGCGAAGGGGTCGAATTCGTTTGCGGAGCCGACGTCGGGGAGGATACGGACGCGAAAAAGCTCATATCCGAATTTGACGCGACAGTAATATGCACCGGCGCCAAAAAGCCGCGCTCCCTTGCCGGATGCGATATTTCGACTAAAGGGGTAAGCTTTGCCGTCGATTTCCTTTCGGATGCAACAAGGACTGTAATAGGCGAAAAGCCGGTTTGCAAGGTTGACGCCAGGGGCAAAAACGTGGTTATAGTCGGCGGCGGCGATACCGGAAACGATTGCGTCGGCACCTGCATAAGACAGGGGTGCAAATCGGTGTGTCAGCTGGAAATAACGCCCGAGCCGCCTCATGAGCGCACAAAGAGCAACCCATGGCCGCAATGGCCGAGGATCTGCAAGACCGACTACGGCCAGAGCGAGGCAATCGCTTTGTTCGGTGCCGATCCGAGAATCTTCGAAACCACCGTCGAGGAGCTTATAACCGACGAAAACGGTGCTTTAAAGGCAGTAAAGACCGTAAAGGTCGCCTTTGAAAAAGATGCGAAAACCGGCAAAAGCTTAATGAAAAAAACAGAAAACAGTGAGCGCGTGCTCGATTGCGACCTGCTTTTGATAGCGGCCGGTTTTGTCGGCGGCGAAGACTATATTTTCGATTCGTTCGGTCTTAAAAAGAGCGAGCGCGGAAACGTGCTTACAAAAGAGGGCGAGTACATGTGCGGCGACGGCCTGTTTACGGCAGGAGACGCCCACACAGGGCAGTCGCTCGTTGTCTGGGCGATATCCGAGGGAATTCATTGCGCCGAAGCGGTCGACCGCTATCTTATGAGCTGTTAGTTTAATATCCCTGTAGTCTTATCATAAAGCTTTGTCGTGATTTTTTAAAACAATGAACAATAAAAGCCCCGAGCCGGCTGTGAGCTCTTAAAATGAGAGCCGAAAGCCGGATTGGGGCTTTTGTCGCAAAAATATAGCGTTTAAAATATCTAATGTAGGACAGAGCAATTGTCCGGCGAATAAATCCGGTATTTAAAACAGGTAATATCGCCTTATTATAGCTTAAGTAAACGGTGATTAAGCACCGTTTGCTCATCCGAAAAACTCTCTTACCGCGTTTATGACGGTGTATACGTCGTCGCCGAGGTAGGGGTGAATAGGCAGCGAAAGGCAGGATTTAACGGCCGTTTCGGTGGCTGAAAAATCCCCGGTCGCATAGCGGCGGCCTTTTAGTGCCGTTTGCTGATGCATGCCGCGCGGATAATATATCATGGTCGGTATGTCCTTCGACTTTAAAAAGGAGCGAAGCGCTTCGCGTTCGGCCTCATCTTTAAGCAAAACCGTATATTGCGCCCAGCTTGAGCTGTATCCGGGCAGAACAGTCGGAGTTTTTACAAGCGGGGAGAGCTCATCGGTATATATTTTCGCTATGCGGTCGATTTCGTCCAATTCAAAATTGTAAAACCTATCGAGCTTTGCGAGCAAAACGGCGGCTTGCAGGGTGTCAAGACGGGAATTAAAGCCGACCTCTTTGTTGTCGTATTTGTCCTTCGGAGCGCGTCCTTGCGCTCTGACGCTTCTGAGCCGGCGGTCGAGCTCCGGGTCGTTTGTAAATACTGCCCCTCCGTCGCCGTAGCAGCCGAGCGGCTTTGCAGGATAAAATGATGTGGCCGCGGCGTCCCCGAACGAGCAGGACGGCCGTCCGTTTATTTTGGCTCCGAAGCTTTGCGCACCGTCTTCGAGTACCAACAATCCGTACCTGTCCGCTATGGCTTTTATCTCGTCGTATCTTGCGCACTGCCCGAACATATCGGCCGGAATTATTGCCTTCGGGGTGTATATTCCGTCGGAAATTACCCTCTTTATCGCCTCTTCGAGCTTTTTTGGCGACATGTTGAAGGTGTCGGGGTCTATATCGACGGGAACCGGCTCGGCCGACAGGCTCATGGCGCTCGCAATGGTTGCAAAAAAGGTGAAATCGGGAGCGAAAACGGCGTCAGACGGGCCTATGTCCCACGAATAAAGGGTGAGCTTAAGCGCGTCGGTACCGCTTGCGCAGGTGACGCAATAGTCGACCCCGACCTTGTTTGCGAGTTTTTCTTCGAGCTCAGACACCTGTTTTCCGAATATAAAGCAGGAGCTTTCGATTACCTCGTTTATGCTTTTGTCTATTTGCTCTTTTAAAGCGTGGTACTGTGCGTTAAGATCACGAAATTGCATGTTGCTTCCTTTTGGTTTGTTTATTTGTTAACGGTTGGTTTAATTATTACCGCTCGTTTATTACCGCTCATCCGTCATCGGTTACCGGTATTTACCTGTTATTCTGCATCCGGCTTGATTTAACGGATTTTTAGGAATTGCAAAGCTTCATTTACGGTGCTGTGATGCAAACGGCAAAATGCCGGCGGCCAGTTTGCAGCCCTTGCCGTGAAACCTTAGAGGTCGGTTAATTCTTTTATCGAATCGCCGAAAGCTTCATAACGGCGGCCGCAAGCAGGGCATACAAGGCTTTTTTCGAGCTTTTTGCCGCATTCGCAAATGTATCCTACTACCTTTGCGGGAACTCCCGTTACTATACAGTAGTCGGGAACGTCCCTTGTGACCACGGCGCCGGCTCCTATCAAGGCCCATTTGCCGATTACCGTTCCGGCAACTACGGTGGCGTTGGCTCCTATGCCGGCCCCGATTTTTACAAGGGTTTTAGAGTAATTCTCGCTGCCCTTGGGGTACTTCGCACGGGGGGTAAGGTCGTTTGTAAACACACACGACGGTCCGCAAAAGACGTAATCCTCAAGCTCGACCCCCGAGTAGACCGACACATTGTTCTGAATTTTCACGCCGTTGCCGATTTTTACACCCTGAGCGATATTGACATTCTGTCCTATGTTGCAGTTTTCGCCTATTACGGCGCCGCTTTGAATATGGCAAAAATGCCATATCTTAGTGCCCTTTCCGATCTTGCAGTTTTCGTCAATGTAGCTGCTTTGGTGCACGAAAAAGCTTTTTTCGTCCATTGTTTCCATTTTAAAAACCTCATTAAAAGAATAAAAAAGCAAAATGCCGGTCGGTAGAAAAAATGCAATGTATGCCGACTTTAAGGCGGCATTGACGGTGTTTAGTCAGTTTTTACCCGCGCGAGCGCAGGCCTCCGGAAAAAAGCGCCAGCATTGGGAATATTTCGAGCCTTCCGGCGAGCATGTCAAATATAAGTACAAGCTTCGATAAAATGCTGTACCCTGCATAATTACAGGTCGGTCCTACGATGTCTAATCCGGGTCCGATATTGTTCATGCACGATAAAACGGCCGAAAAATTGGTCATCACCGAAAAATCATCAAGGGAAATTACAATAAAACTGAAAACAAGAATAAAAACATATGCCGAAAGGTATGCTCCGGTGTTTTCGAGGATTTTTTCCTGTACGACCTGTTTTCCCACCTTTACGACCTGAACGTTTTGCGGATGTATAACCTTTTTGATGTTGCGTCTTAAGGTCTTGAAAAGCAGCATTACACGCATCCATTTTATTCCGCCGCCGGTGCTCCCGGCGCAGGCACCGACCGCCATAAGGGTTAGTATAATGGCCTTGGAAAAGGAGGGCCATTTGTCAAAATCGGTGCTGGCAAAGCCGGTTGTGGTTGTTATTGAGGCGACCTGGAAAAAGGAATGGCGCAAGACCTCTTCGACAGTACTGTAAAGGCCGCGGATGTTTATTGCGATAAGCGCGGTGCTGCTGATTATAACACCGATATAAACCCTTAGCTCGCGGTCCTTAAAAACGTTTTTCAGTTGACGTAAAAGCAGCAGATAGTAGCAGGTGAAATTGACTCCGAACAAAAGCATGAAAACCGTGCATACATTTTGAATGTACGGGCTGTAGCTTGCTATACTGTCGTTTTTTACACCGAAGCCGCCTGTTCCGGCTGTTCCGAGCGAGGTGCAAAGGGCCTCAAAGGCCGGCATTTTGCCTATTATAAGGAATATAAAGTCTATAAGGGTAAGGCATACATAGATGAGATAAAGTATAAGAGCGGTCGTGCGCATACGGGGAACCAGCTTGCCGACGTTCGGCCCCGGGCTCTCGGCCCTTAAAATATGCAGGGTAAAGCCGTCGCTTCGTCTGCTTGTGGGGACAACGGCCAAGACAAAAACTAGTACACCCATTCCGCCGAGCCAGTGGCTGAAGCTCCTCCAGTACAAAATTCCCCTTGAAAGAGATTCAACGTCCGGCAAAACCGACGCACCGGTGGTGGTAAAGCCCGAAACTATTTCAAATAAAGCATCGATAAAACGGGGTATTTCGGCCGAAAAGAAAAATGGCAAAGCACCGGCCAGACACATCATTATCCATCCTGCGCTGACGCACACGAGTCCCTCTTTGGCGTAAAATGCACTTTTGGATTTACGGCAGAGGATGTACAGCGGTACGGCGATAACCGAAATTACAAGTATACTCAGCAAAAAAGCGCGGGTCGTTTCAAAATCACGGTCTATGGCCGAAAAACCGACTGCAGGCAGCATAAATACCGCTTCAATGGCAAGTATCATCGATATAAGCTTGCCTATCATTTTATAATTCATTATAAGCCTCCCGATTATTCGAAGATATCGTTAAGCTGACGTATAACGGTGCCGCCGGCAGTAACCACAATGACGGTATCGCCCTTTTTGAAGGTCGATTCGCCGTTCGGAATTATGGTTTTTATTCCGCGCGTTATACATACGATGAGCACTCCGCGGCGGAGCTTTATGTTCTTTAGCGGAGTGGAGCAAAAACGCGTGTTTTCATCCGCCGTAAACTCAATGGCCTCGGCCTTTGAGTCGGCTATAAGATGTACCGCCACGGCCGCACCCTCCTGATTCTGCATGGCGCGGACATAACGGATTATTGAATTACAGCAAAGCTCCTTGGGACAGATAACACTGCCCATTAACATGCTGTTTATTATATCGGTGTTTTCGGTACGGCCAAGCTTGGTTATAATCTGGTCGACGCCGCGGCTTTTTCCGTAAAGTGAGATTATCATGTTTAGCTCGTCAAGGCCGGTCATTGAAACCAATGCATCGCATTCGGCAATTCCCTCGCTTTCAAGCACGGCCTGATTGCTCGCGTCTCCGTGAACCACGTTGGCGTCGCTTAAAAGCCCCGAAAGCTCAAGGCAGCGGTTGTAATTCTGCTCTATAATCTTTACCGAAATGCCTATTTTCAGCAGCCGATCGGCGAGATAATAGCCGAGTCTGCCGCCGCCGGCAAGTATAACGTGTTTAACCTTATGGGTTATTATCCCGAGGTTTTTAAGCAGCACCGTAAGGTTTTCCGCAGGAGCGGTGACAAAAATCCTGTCGCCCTTTTTAAGTACGAATTCGCCGTCGGGGGTGTAGACCTCGCCGTCGCGGATAACCGTGCATACAAGTATCTGGCATTTAACGATATCCTGGATTTTATAAAGCGGAACATCGCAAAGGCGGCTTTTGTCGCCGACGTGAAGCTCAACTATCTCCACCCGTCCCTTTGCAAAGGTATCGCGCTTTAAAAATCCGGGGTATTTCAGTATCCGTTCAATCTCAAGAGCTGCCTGTTTTTCTGGGTTGACGGTAAGAGAAAGTGCAAAAACATCCCGCATTAAATGGATCTGTTCATTGTATTCGGGATTTCTTATCCTCGCTATCGTATGCAGCGAGGGGTTAAGTCCATGCGCCGTCATACAGCACAAAAGATTTACCTCATCCGCGCTGGTCGCGGCAATGAGGAGGTCGGCGGATTCAACGCCTGCTTCGCTTAAAACGTCCATAGAGGCACAGTTTCCGTGTACCGACATTACGTCGAATTTTTCTATTATGGAGTCGAGCACTTCCTGATTCGAGTCGATAAGCGTGATATCGTGTCCCTCACAGGACAGCTTGCTTGTAAGGGTTGCTCCGACCTTGCCATCGCCGGCTATAAGTATTTTCAAAAAAATCCTTCTCCCTTTTAATTATCGAAAACTGCGCCTGAAACCGGCGCGTTTTTTTTAGACGATAAAGACAATAACGAAATTGCCGTTATATTATAGCAGGATTTTCAAAAAATACAATATGTTGCGAGATTTAAAATATAACTTTATAACACCGTAGTGTGGCTGTTTATGGGGCATCTTTGCAAACCCAGGGCACACGAGAAAAAGGCGTATTATGCAAAAAGACCGCCGGATTTATTCTATATTACGGGAGCCTGCAAGCCGTTTTAAAAAACAAAATCAGCCTTACGAATATTTTTTTCCACCCTTGGTTGCGGTTTTTGCCAACAAATATAATCTTTACATGTGAGGTTGTATACAATATAATTTCACTACAGAGGCTTTTTTGTGCGAGGTATTGCATTTTTCGTTGCAATATGGCAGTACGGGAAAGCAGAAAAAGGAGAGAGAAAGAACATGAAAAAACTGTTGGCATTTCTTGTTTGTGCGGTTGTTATAATCGGCCAGCTGCTTCTTCCCGTTACGGGACGGCAGGCGATAATGCCGGGGGATCTTGACGTAAGTCGGTCCATAAGTGCAACCGATGCACTGATCTGTTTGCAGGGAGCCGTCGGAAAGTATGAGCTTAACGACGATTTAAAGGCGGCTGCCGATGTTGATGCAAACGAAAAGATAAATGCGACCGACGCACTCCTGATTCTTCAGTATGCGGTTGGGAAAATAGCTGTTTTTCCGTCGGCCGAAAAAGGAATTGAAAATATGGAGTATTCACTGGACGGCAAGTGGGACTTTTATGCCGATAAAAACCCGAACATCAAAAAGGGTGTTACATCCTCCGGGGATGATCAGCCGGCAGTTAATACCGAGCATCCGATAATTGCGGTAATGCCGTCGGGCAAAAAATATGCCGCGGCGTCAGAGCTTAACGGAACCGACAGCATAATCAGAATTCCGGTGCCTTTGTCCGAAATATCCTCAGACATGAACATAGGTATAACCTCGGCCATGATGTGCGATATAAACGGCGGCGTTGTGCTTAAGGGCGCAACCGATGCGGCTGTCGTTATTACAAAAGCCTCGGGCGAAACGGCCGAATTTGCGGCGACGGTCGATCCTACCGATTATCCGATAGGATTTTCGCTTGAAACAAGGGACCGCAAAAGCGCCAATTTAAGCTTTTCGGGCATTGATACGTCGGATGCATCAAGCGCCGTTTTAAAGGTGAAGGTAAACTGTGCGGCCGACGCTGTCGACGAAAGTATAATGGCCTTTATAAGCGTTAACGGCAACTGGCAGGCAAGGGATCTTTCGGGCGAGGCAAACGGCGAGATAAAATGGGTCTCAGCCGATGTTCCGGTATCATCCCTTAAAACCGGTCTCAATAAAATAATCTTTGATTCAAATGTACAAAACGGCGGCAACAATCACCCTACAAGCTTTGATCTTTATCATTGCCAAAGCGCGTCCGCTGCCGGAAAATCTTACATATCCACCGATTTAAACGCCATTAACAATGATGAGGGCCTCCACGCCGACAGGGATCTGTTTGTTGAGCTTTTGCTTAAAAATCAGGACGGCCAGTGGACGACCGTCGCTTATAACCAGGCGAATGCCACAACCAGCTGTGTTGTCGGTCTTTTCACACCTCAGGGACTTAAATATTACTCCCGTCAGGATTTTGAAATAGACGACATTTCAAAATACACCGAAGCGAAAATCAGATTTTTCTGCCGTGTCGGTGTTGAGGCTGAGTGCGAGCTTACTGCCGACGATTACACCTTTTTAAGTGAGCAGCAGGATGTCGGGCTTACACTCGGGGAAGGAAGGATCGCCGAATTTGCGATCGGGCTTGACGGTACCGCCGAAAAGACCTTCTCGAGGCTCGAGGTAGGTGTCAAGGTCAATTCGAATTACGAAGGCTTTGCGCCGATTTATGCAAGAGTAAACGGCGGCGAGTGGAGAAAGAGTATTCAAAAAATCGAGGCAGGAGAGATAATTGGGGCCGAATTCCCGGTTTTACCGGGCGACGTGAAAGCCGGGGAGAATAAAATAGAGATAAAATGCGACAGCGACAAGGTTTCCCTTTGCGGAACCAAGGGAGCGGTGGGCGCCTCCTTCATCGTTACAAAGGACAAGCGCGAGGAGCAGGATGTCGCGGTAACGGCAACCCTTACGGTTTATACCATTGACGGACTCAGCGGCGTTGAAGCCGAGGTTCCCGGCGTATGGGAGACCATAGGTGCGACCGATACCAAAGCCGGCGAATTCGCAAAATACGACGGAGTCGGCTGGTATCAGAAGAGCTTTGAAAGCCTCGATGTGGCTGACGATCAGAGTGTAAGACTTTATTTTTCGAATGTCGATTATGCTGCCGAGGTCTGGCTCAACGGAATTTATCTCGGATATCACGAGGGCGGCTACACCGGATTTTATTTTGATGTCGACAGCGGACTGTTTGCGGCCGAGGGGGAGAAAAATCTCCTTACGGTAAGGGTCTGCGACCAGACTACAAACGAAAAGGGCGATTATCCTATAAAGGAGACCCTCGCCGGATTTTTGCAGGATTCCATCGGCATGAACTATGCCGGAATATGGGGCAGCGTAAAGCTTATAAAGCTTAACGACACGGTGATTGAGGACGTTTATGTCCGTGCGAGCGAGGATCTTACTTCGGCTCTTGTCACCGTTTCGATAGCCAACAGGACCAACGAGAGGATATCCCGTGACATTGCAATAAACATAACCGACGCATCCGGACTTAATGTTTGCAGCATCAAAGGTTCGGAATTTATATCTGCCGGATCAACCTATGAGCACACCTACAGTATTTCAATTCGGAACGCAAAGCTCTGGTCGGCCGAGGATCCTAACCTTTATACGGTCGATGTCTACGCGCTCGACGGTACCGAGGCGATTTCCAAAATGAGCCGCACCTTAGGCATGAGGAACATAAAAACAAACGGCAACAAGTTTGTTTTAAACGGCAAGAATATCTTTTTAACCGGTGTTATAGACTGGATGTACAACTACGAGACGTTTTCTCCGGCTATGCCCTATGATAAGGCCAGAAAACAGATACAGACCCTTAAGGACGCCGGATTCAATGCGATAAAATTCGTGCTGGTGGTGCCGCCTGAGTATTATCTCGATATATGCGACGAGATAGGCATGTACACATACATTGAGTATCCCATATGGAATCCGGTCGAGTCGGGCGAGTTTTATAACCGCGCTTATTCGCAGCTTCCCGAAATGCTCAAAAAGGACAGAAGCCACCCTTCCCTTATAATGAGTGATTTCAACTGCGAAATGCACGCTTACACCACAAAGATGGACGCACTTATGAAGTTTGCCGTCGAAACCGGCAGAACCCTTGCCGAAAGCAGACTGTACGTTGACAACAGCACCAACGGCGTAATCCGCTACGGCGATTACAACACCGCTCATCCCTACAACCAGTTAAACGAATTCGACGCCGTGACCGACGGTTGGGTATCGGCCAGAGGTACTTCAAAGCCGCTTGTATTCGGCGAGTATGCCGACACCGACACCTTGCGCGACATCAAAGGCATTGAAAAAGAAATGTCCGGATCTCCCTGGTGGTGGAAGGCACTTTCAACCGACAATAACTATAATTCGCTTAAAGGTCAGGGCTACACCGACGAGCAGATTGAAAAGCTTGTATCGGCGTCATTTAAAAACGCTCAGGCCGCTAAGATGTGGTATGTCCAGAATTCCAAGAAAAACGGCACGGTCGGCGGATTGTTTTTAACCACCATGCGCGACATAAACAGCTGCCGTACGGGCGTTTTCGACGATCTCGGAAACTTTAAATTAGATATAGACGCCGTAAAGGGAACGGTATCGGATACCTCGATATCAATAAAGACCGAAAGCCGCAATGTATGGGGCAATTCGACCTTTAAGGTGACCCCGGTGCTTTCGTATTACAGCTCGAAAGAAATCATAAACAGCAAGGTTACATGGGCCCTAACGGATACAAGCGGTAAAACGGTTTCCTCGGGCAAGGGCGATCTCGGAAATATCGCCAATGCTTTTAAGGGGGACGTTTATACCCTCGGCGAGCTTGAGGTAGACGTTCCTGGGGTTGATACCTGCACCGCCTATAAGCTGACGATCGAGTATTCGAACAAATACGTTACCGTACAAAACACCTTCGATTTCTGGGCTTATCCCAAGAAATTCACGGCCGCGTCGGGCGTTCAGTATTACGATCCCGACAACACGCTGAAAATCTCCGAGCGCTATAAGGACGCTCAGAATATTGCCGACGGCAAGGTTGTAGGCAATCCTAAGCTTGTTGTGGCGACAAAGATAACCGACAGCATAAAGACTTACGTTAAAAACGGCGGAAAGCTTGTGTATGCCGGTAAGGGCAATGAGTTTATGAGAACCTCCGATTCGCAGTGGTTCAGCCGCGTAGGCATGTCCTTTGTGCTCGACAGCAGCATAGCGGCGGTAGGCGGAGTAGCAAGCGAGGGCTATGGCTGTGAGCAGTTCATTGAGCTTGCCACCCAGACCGTTATGCGTAAAAGCAGCAGTGCTACCATGCTCATAGGTCAGCTTGATCTCCGTTCATTTAATACCAGCGCCCTAATGCAGCAGTGCACCTACGGTTCGGGCTCGGTTATCCAGACCACCCTTCGCCTCGGCGACGAGGAGATAAGGGTCAAGGGCAGTCCGGTCGACGGCAACGCACTCTGGCAGGATTCCTACGAGAACGTAATCGGTCGTTACCTTCTTGATTGCATGATCAAAAGCATGCTTTGATTTAAAGATCAAGGGTTTGCCTCTTTTGATATAAATTACTGATTTGCTTCTCGCATAAGCAAAACGAACCGGATCTACAGTCGGTAAAACGGCCGTAGTCCGGTTTGTTTGTATTTTTATTTATTTAATCATTTAATTATTCTTTTGTGCCTTTGTGATTTTTGCGTGCCTTGCGTTGTGTCGGCGATGGTATTTTCCGGCTTGTTGATGTTTCCGACCGTGTTTTTTATCTTTTAATAAGCCGAAGAAAAATCAGTTGCCGTTTTTTTGCTCGGCCGGGAATACCGTTATTTTGTTTACCGAATACTGAAGAATAAGCAGTGCATCGGTGGCGTTTACGGCATTGTCGGCATTTACGTCGGCGTTTAAGGCGGCTGTTCCTTCAAGCGTCGTTTTACCGACCGAGTGTTGCAAAGTTATAAGCGCGTCGGTGGCGTTTACGCTGCCGTCGGTATTGGCGTCTCCGTAAAATAAGGTATCGGAATCGATTACCTCAATGCTGCAAATCGCCTTTATGTTGGGGGCGGCGTCGGATACCGCGGTTATCACGGCGGTGCCGGACGATATTCCCGTCACGTGTCCGTCGGCCGTAACGGCCGCAACATTTTCGTCGGAGGACGACCAGCGGATAAGCCGGTTTGCGGCCTCGCCGTTGTCGGGGGAGGCGCTTAGCTTTATTACCGATCCGACTTTTACCTTTGCTTCGGTCTTAGATATATTGACTTTTTCTATCGAGGCCGAGCCGTCGTCGGTTGCACTTGCGAATACCGTGCGGTAGCTGTAGGAGGTATTTTGTCCGTTTTTATCGAGGTTTTTCACCGTTACCTCTACGACATCGCCTAAGGTGTAGGATATTGTGTTGTCAAAAAAGCTTAATTCGCTGCTGCCGACAATTCTGAAATCCTCTGACGATTTATCAAGCTTCCAGACCTTTCCGCTTGCAAGATTTTTTATCTCGACCGATGTGTTGTCATTTACGGTGTAGCCGCCGCCGTAAAAATTTATCGTCCATCTGTAGCTTTCGTGAACGGCGTCGGCAAGCATTATTCCCTTTGACGGCCAGCATACGACCTCGTCGTTTCTTTGCGAGTCGTTGCCGGAGAATTCGTGAACCCCCTGTCCGTTGCAGGTGCCGAATCCGACGGTGGTCCAGTACGGGTCCAAAAGATTGTACCGGTGTCCGCAGGCTATCGTGTCGCCGTATTTTTCCTGAAGGGCGTTATTTATGCTGCCTATTACAAAATCTCCGCCGAGAAGGCTGTTGTTATAAAGATTTTCCCCTCCGGCACAGGAGGCTTTATTGTAAAATTCGTCGTCAACCCCGTCGGGCTTTGAGGGGTAATGGGGGTTGGGGTTGGATATGCCGTTGTATGCCATGTAGGCTGTAAGAACCGCCTTGTGCTGCGCCTTGTCGCAAAGCTCCTCCGACAGGGTAAGCTCGCCGAGTCCGGCGCCGGCGCGAACGGCGTTAAGATAACCGAGGGTTCCCTTTAAAACGCCGTTTTTCAGTTTTCCGGCGGCAAGCGGAAGGTTTTTAAACTGGTAATCGGTTTCGAAATATCCGCCCTCTGCAGCGGAATTGAAATCGGCGACCGACCGGGCATAAATCTCCCTTGCCCGTTTTAAAAGCTTTGTTTCTTCGTCGGTTAGAGCGACCGTTTCGGATTTTAAAAGTATCTCGGGATTTACAAAAACGACCGAATTTGAAAATCGCGTCATGTCGTCGTTCGCCGAATAATCAAAGCAGGCATAGGAATTGCTTTCGGGGATGTTATAATTTCCGGCATACCTTACAAAAATGATCGGATTCGGAACATAGGCATAGCCGCAAAGCATATCGGAGCCCCGTGATATCATGTAGGTATACTTGCTTTTGCCGGTGCTTTCGGCCCATTCGTAAAGATCGGTTCCGGTTGATTTGAGCTGCTCGTTGGTGTAAAAAAGCTCCTCGTTAAAGGTGAAATTGAGATCGTTTTCGCCGAAAAGCGTACCGGCGGCGCTGAACATGGCGGATGAGTGCTTTTGCAGCCCGGCGAGATAGTTTTGCCGGTCACTCTTCCAGTTTTTAAAGTAGGTGTTAAAATTCGCGGTCTTGGTGTAGTAACAGCCGGCCCATATTTTATTGTCGTCGGAATGGTAAGCGAAGCTGCCCTGAGCATAATAAACGCTGCCGCCGTTGCCGTAAACTTCGCCGAAGTTCATTTTTCCGGGTGCGGAGTAATTCGGGGTAAAGGTAGCGTAGCTTGCGATCTTTCCGTTTGAGTCGGTTTCGACATACAGGTAATAGCTGTATGTGTCGCCGGATTTTTCAAAATAGGTCGCGGCCTTTCCGCCGAAGGCCGAATCGGTTAAAATCTTCGCCCGGCCGAAAACCGAGGAAATGTCGTCAAGGGTCATGTTTTCGGCAAGGGTTTTACCACCGACATTCAGCAGTACGTCGCCGTCGGCGAGCACCGCCGGAACGCCGCACAGCATAATCGCCGCCGATAAAAAGACGCATATTAATCCTCTTAGCATGCTTTTCATGTAAAAAACTCCTTATCATCTGCCCGGAGTAAAGACCGATCTTGATTTTGGCTTTTTAATAAATTCTATATTACAACACTAGGCGGTATGTGTCAATCGGCATAGTGCCGGATTATAACGGGCAGATTTGCCTTTGCCGAACAACTGCAATTGAGTAATGATCATAAAAAGCCAAAAGATCCGGCAATGCTAAAAAATCCGATCCGAAGCTAAACTGCGGTTTAAAGTTCGGACCGGACAAGGTGTATTATAATATTACGTTATATTACATTACGTCGCGCCGTACCGAGCGAATACGGCGATTTGGTTTTATTTAAAAAAGTATCGGGATAAAGCTTTTAAAAAACGAAGCGATTCGGGATACTGTTATCGTTAGTCCGCTTCCGTCGGATTCCGAGGCAGAGGAGACATACACGTCGGTGTAGTTGCGGTTGTTGTAAAACAGTCCCTCCCAATCGATAGAATTATAAAATATTCCGATAACAAGGCAAATAACACATACGACAAACATTATTCCGCCGACAAGCTTGGTCATGAACACCGCGTCGTCGCTCGGCTCATAATAATCGCACGAGCACCCTCTTCTGAGCGTCGCCATGTGATACGGAAAAGCAAAGCACAGCGCGCCGTTAATAGTACCGATTATACCTAATATTATAAGGGTGGATTGCATAAAATTACTCCTGTCGGAAAAGCGTAGTTGTTATTGGTGATATGAGGTCTTTTTATTGATAAAATGCCAATTTCTTGTATTTATTATACTTTAAAAGGTGATATATGTCAATGATATTTATGCAAAATATATTAGTGTCATGTGACGGTATCGCAAAGTTGCTTTTAGAGGGGAATTCTGGTATAATTCATATATTATAAAAGCAAAAATAAAGAGCAAACGGGTAGCCGTCAGCCTGTCGGCTGTATCTTCATCCGTTTCGGCGGATACCTTAAGTGAGCGTCGGTTGACTGCCGTTTGCTTTAGTGTTTGGCAAATTAACAAAACTTAAGGAGAAAAAGCAATGAAATCATATCGCAAGGAGCTGTATTTTAACGTCCCGTGCAGACGTAAAATCATCCGCATAACCGAGGAGGTCGAGCGCGCAATCGACGAATCGGGCATAAAGGAAGGCCTGGTGCTTGTAAACGCCATGCACATAACGGCCAGCGTTTTTATAAACGACGACGAGCCGGGACTTCATGCCGACTACGAGCGTTGGCTCGAAAAATTAGCCCCCGAAAAGCCCTATGAGCAGTACGATCATAACGGCTTTGAGGACAATGCCGACGCCCATTTAAAGCGTACGGTCATGGGGCGCGAGGTGGTCTGTGCGATAACAAACGGACGTCTCGATTTCGGACCCTGGGAGCAGATTTTTTATTACGAGCTTGACGGAAAACGCAAAAAGCGTGCACTTATAAAGATAATCGGTGAGTAAAATTGAAAAAGGTAACGGTTATTGATTACGGCGCCGGGAATCTTATGAGCGTAAAAAACGCCCTTTGCCATCTTGGGTGCGAGGTTGATTTTTGCGATGATCCGGCCGATCTTAAAAAAGCGAAAAACCTTATACTGCCGGGCGTCGGTGCCTTTAAAGCGGCGGCTGATAACCTGTTTTCGCGGGGATTTGCAAAGGAGATTTCGGAGTATATATCCTCCGGAGGTAATTTCCTCGGCATATGTCTTGGATTACAGCTGCTTTTTGAAAAAAGCGAGGAGTCGCCCGGGGCAAAAGGCCTCGGAATATTCTTAGGCGACGTGCGGCGTTTTCCCGGCGATATGGGACTGAAAGTTCCCCAAATAGGCTGGAATTCGCTTGATATAAAAAAGAATGACGGTATATTCGGGGGTATTACCCCCGGCGCTTTCGTCTACTTTGTTCACTCGTATTATCTTACTCTGAGTGACAGCTCGCTTTGTGCGGCGAGGTGTAATTACGGGATCGATTTCGATGCGGCGATAGAAAAGGAAAATGCCGCCGCCGTGCAGTTTCATCCCGAAAAAAGCGGAGAGACCGGACTGCTGATTTTAGAGAATTTCCTCAAAAAATAGCTTTGTTTTCGGTTTCGACAGGTTTTTATATCATTGAAACGTGCCGTTTTGAAGAAAAAAGGTTTACATAATATTGGCACTTTGTTTTTTATTCGGGTTTTAAAGAGAGGGTTTTATGTTCGCAAAAAGAATAATACCGTGTCTGGACGTAAAAAACGGCCGGGTGGTAAAGGGAGTAAGCTTTGTTGATTTAGTCGACGCCGGAGATCCGGTCGAGTGCGCCGCCGCTTACGGCAAAATGGGGGCGGACGAGTTGGTTTTTCTCGATATAACGGCGACGGTTGAGGGGAGAAAAACCACAATCGACATGGTAAAGCGTGTAGCAAACACAATATTTATCCCCTTTACGGTGGGCGGCGGAATACGCAGGTGCGAGGATTTTGCCGAGTTGCTCAGGGCCGGCGCCGACAAGGTGTCGGTAAATTCCTCGGCGGTGAGGAATCCCGCCCTTATAAGCGAGGCTGCAGAACGTTTCGGCAGCCAGTGCGTCGTGTGCGCTATAGATGCAAGACGAAAGCAGGGCGGAGGATTTGAGGTTTATCTTGACGGAGGGAGAACCCCCACCGGAATCGATGCCGTCGAATGGGCGAGGAAAGCGGCCTTACTCGGAGCCGGAGAAATATTGCTTACAAGTATGGATTGCGACGGGCAGAAAAACGGTTACGATATTGAGCTTACCCGGCTTGTATCCGACGCGGTCGGGGTTCCGGTCATAGCGTCGGGCGGAGCTGGGAAAAAAGAGCATTTTTACGACGCGCTTACCGTCGGCGGTGCCGATGCGGCGCTGGCTGCCTCGCTTTTTCATTTTAAAGAGCTTTCCCTCGGCGAATTAAAGGAGTATTTAAAATTACGGGGAGTAAGTGTGAGGATTTAGCCGAACCGGCAGTTTTTTGTTGCGGATATTTAGCGGAAAACGACCGAAAAATCCGATATTGCAGCGGCACGGCTTGAAATAGCAAAAAACCGGTGTTATAATAGCCGTGCATTTGATTTTTGGTTTTGGATGTAAAATGCGAAAGGTAAGGAGATTAAAAATAAAAAAAACGTTAAAAAAAATAACTTGTGCTTTTATTGCCGTACTGATGACGTCGCTTGTAATGGGTGTTGTCGCCGAGGGCAGCACCATAAAGGTTTCCCTTCGTATTGAGGGAATAAGCGGAAATATATTTTACGATACGGTAGAGACCACCGCTGAGGATGCATCGCTTAAGAGCCTGCTTGCCGACGTTGCCGAAAGCGACAAAAAGCTGGATATAGTCGGTCTTGAAAACAACTACATCACCTCGATAGCCGGCGAGACTGCCGGAAAATTCGGCGGATGGGACGGCTGGCTTTACAGTGTAAACGGCGAGATTCCGCCGGTTACGGTCGAGCAGTGCATGCTTAAAGACGGCGATGTGGTAGTGCTTTTTTACGGTGATCCGTACGGCGCCGGAATGCAGTTCCCGATGGTTGATTCGAGCAAGGTAAACGAGGGTGTTATAAGCTTTAAGAGCAACGATACCGTTTACGTCGACAACGAGCCGGTCGTTAGCGAAAACCCCATTGTGGGAGCTTCGGTAAGCTTTTTGGGTAAAAGCTTTACAACCGATGAAAAGGGCGAGATCCGCATTGATAAGGACGACCTTAAAAACGGCGAATTCACCCTTGGGATAGAAAAGAAAAATGACGCGGGAATGCCTCTTGTTTTAAGGCTTGCTTCGGATTTTACCGTTAAGATAAGCGGTATTGAGGAGAATGCAGAGTCGGGCTCTTCGTCGGAAAATCAGCCTGCCTCGTCGGCCGAAGATGATAAAAACAACGCTCCTTCGAAAAACGACGGTTCGCCGAAGGACGATTCCGTCGTTCCGAAGACCGGCGAAAACGACGCGATTTACTACGCCGTGGTTCTTCTTGCGGTTTGCTCAGGCCTGTTTGTAACGGTTAAAAAGCGCAATGAAAACTGATTTTTATTCTTTAAAAATCAAAAAGAACATCTTTAACAGGGTCGTCGCAATTATTGCGGCGACCGTATTGTCTTTGACTTTTTTTTGCAGCGTCGCTTTGGCCGAGGGCGTATCTTATAAAGAGGCGGCAAAAGGTGCGCTCGAATGGCAGTGCGATCGCATCGGGGCGAGCGGAATTTCCGACATGCCGCTAATGCTCGCTTCCTCAGCCGGAACAAGCCCGGCGGAATGGTATACAATAGCCCTTTTAAAATACGACGGCTCGGCAGATCTGTCGCCATATATATCGGCCTTGGAAAAACGGATAAGCGAGAGTGCCGGCTTTTCGCCGACCGATTCACTTAGAATCGCCCTTGCCATGACGGCCGCAAAGGGGAAAAATGCTTTTGCCGAAAAGATCCTCAAAAATGCCGGCGGTTACAGCGACGTAATAGCGGCAGCGTATTCGCTTATACTGCTCGATTGTGCCGCCTACCCGAATGAGCTTTGTTCGCGGAGTGCCGTTATAGAAAAGCTTTTGTCGTATGAAATAAAATCGGGCGGTTTTGCGTTCTCGGGCAGCCGGGGAGACCCGGATGTTTCGGCAATGGTGCTGACGGCGCTGTCACCCTACAAAAACGATCCGGATGTATCGCCCTGCTTTGAGCGGACGCTTAATTTTCTTTCGTCGATTCAAAACGGTTCCGGCGGATTTTCAAGCTTCGGCACCGAAAACTGCGAATCGTCTTCACAGGTGTTGATAGCGCTTAGCTCCTCCGGAATCGACGCCGCGCGAGACGTAAGATTTTTAAAGGGCGGACGCTCGGTTTGCGACGCGATAATGTCCTACCGGCGCTCAGACGGAGGATTTGCCCACATATCCGACGGAAATTCCGATAATACGGCGACGGTGCAGGCGCTTTTGGCCCTTTTGAGCTATAATGCGCTTATAAACGGCGAAGGATCGATCTACCGTTTTACCGGCAGTATGTGCGAGCGGGACGAACCGAAAAACGGCGAAAACGAGTCCTTGGGTGAAACATCAAACAGGCCGTCCGGAGCATCGTATCCGTCGACGTCGTATGGCGGACAGGATTTTGGCGGCGATAAGGAGTTTTCCGGGGGCAAAGTCAGCAGCCTTGACAGCCAAAGCTTTAATGAGGGCGAGGTTCCCGGCACTACGAATTCCGACGCTCGGGAAAGAGCCGATGGCGCCGTAGATAATACGGCCGGCAGTACCGTTTCTCGCGATGAAAACGCAAACGGTCTATCCAAGAATACCAAGGGCAATACCGCAAAAACGGCCCTCATAATTATTTCGGTTTTCGGTATAATCGTTTCGTTTGCAATATTAATATATGCGGGCTATTATTACACAAAAATCTCCCAAAAGGCCGGAGAAAAGGCGGCCGGCGGCGACGGTAATGACGACGGTAACGTCGGCGATACTGCTCATGGCGATAACTCTAAAGAGGACATAAACAATAAAAAATAAAAAATAGAAAAGACCGTAAGAAAATTTCCTTACGGTCTTTTTGATGTTCCAATAAAATTCTCTGTCTGCCGGGCAAAGCAAAAATCGTCCGGCGGTGATAATAAAACGGTAATTATTACGATTATAGCTATGGTATTATAACTACGGCGGCGTGGCGACCAAGCGTCGGACACGCCTTTAATTTTTACGTGAAGTTTTCAAAAACGGTGAAATCCGCCGCGTTCATGATTTGGCGATTTAATGATTTAATAAAGATCTGCTCTGGGGCTGATTGGGTCGAACAGACGGCAGTCGGAGCCCATTTTGTATATATCAAGCTCTTTCCAGTAGGAGTATTCCTCGCCGCATGGCGTGGTACAGTTGTCGTTTTCCTCCATGCGTTTAAACCATAAATAATCGGCGCCGCCGGATTTTCCGCATTCTGCCATCAGGCCGGTTACCTGATGGAAAAGATTCACGTCGAAGGTACAAAAAACATAATATGCAATGTTGGCGGTCGGAACTATATAGCGGTATGGGTCGGCGGTGTCTAAATCCACCCTTTCGTAAACCGTATGCAGCGCGGCGCTTACAAACTGGGTGAAGTACTTAATAGTGTCGGAGTTTATCCATTTTTCGTTGCCGAAGAATTCCACCCCGAGTATCGTCCCTAAAATTTTCGCCGCCTTTACCTCATCATGATTTAAAAACAGCTCCTGTGCTTCGGATAAAAATGGCCGGAGATACATGCAGGCTTCGCTTACTTCACGATGATTTGGGTTTGAAAAGGCCTTGGGATTTCTAAGTAGTGCTACAATATCGAGAATTTCTCTTTTTTTATCAGCTTCCTTGTGTGCTCCCGATTTAACGTCGCCCCAGCCCGAAAGATCGGAAAAATTGATCTTTCCGGTGGTCATCGGTTCTCTTTCTACAAGGGTCCCGTTCTCGTATACCACCTTTTCGATCTCGCCGCTTGCGTGATAGAGAACTCCCTCTCCGTGGCGTTTGTCTTTGTGATGTGCACCCTCGTAACGGCTTCCGGAGGCGTGGGTGTATACGCCGTAGCCCTCAAAAAATCCGTCTGCAAAGCCGCCTTCATACGAGTCGCCGCTCGGCCAGGTGTATTTGCCCTGACCATGCATTTTTCCGTTTAAAAATTCGCCCTCATACACCGATCCGTTGGAAAATTCCTTTCGCGAGTAATCGGTGCCCGGCGTTCCCGTGTTTTTATCGGTAACAGAAACAGGAGTCTGAGCCGCAACCGGAAGGGGCTCGGCGGTTTTCGGATAATCCCGCGGCATGACTTCTTCATTTATAAGATTGCCGTACCGATAATAGCTTTTTCTTCTCTCGCCGGACAAAAAGGTGTATATGCCGTTGCCGTGGCGTTTTCCGTCGAAATACATTCCTTCGTATTTGTCGCCGTTTTTAAAGGTATATACTCCGTAACCGTTTTTAATTCCGTTTGACCACTGTCCGCTGTGAGTATCGCCGTTGGCGTATTTTAATGTCCCGTAGCCGTGGTATTTGCCGTTTTCGAAATTCCCTTCATATTTCTCGCCGTTCGGGAAGGTGTAAACGCCGTATCCGGTCTTTTTGTCGTTTAGCCACTGACCCTCATACCGTTCGCCGTTTTTGTAATAATATGTGCCGGATCCGTGATATTTATTGTTTTCAAAAACGCCTTCGAATTTATCGCCGCTTTTAAAGGTGTAAACTCCTCGGCCGTTTTTTTGGTCGTCGGCCCATTCTCCTATGTAAACGTCACCGGTTGAAAAGCTCATACTGCCCCGGCCGTTTCTTTTGCCGCAAAGCCACTGGCCGCTGTATATACTGCCGGTTGAATATTTCATGGTGCCGTATCCGTTGGGCATCCGTCGTACCATTCGCCCTCATACAGATTTCCGTTTCCTACAGTGGCTTTAACAATATCCATTCTTACACGCTCCGTATCGCTTATTTTGAAGGGTGGATCAGCTTGGCTTTCGCTTCGGATTCTTAAAATCCGATTGTAATAAAAACGGTTTGAAAATTATTTAATTGTTGCCGCCGTTTTTAAGCAGAGCCTTTCGCAAAAGCTCGTTTCGGTCCTCGGCGGATATTTTGCTTTTTCTCCCGAATTGAGTGAAATCGGAATTCTGATTATCGCTTTCGGGCAGCTTTTTTACCGGCGAGATCGATTGCTGCTCGTCGTCGGTAAATGTATGCTGATTCTCGGGGATATTTGATGTGTCTGCAACCGCCATTTTTGTGACGGCAGGCTGTATTTTAACTTCGTTTTCCGGTGCTGTATTTTCGGCGTCGGCGTTTTCTGAGACTTTGTTTCCGGCGGCCGTCTGTGCGGTTTTTATAATGGGAATTCTGTTATCCGGGATGTTATGTTTGGCCTCATCAGGCGAGCCTGATTTTTTAGAACGGTTAACAATGCGCGAAAGTCGACGCGGCAGTGTCAGTCTTTTTTGGGGAACGCTGCTTGTCTTGTCAGGCTTTTCCTTCATGCTTTCGTCCGGCTCTTCGGTAAGCTCGGTTTCTTTTGCAGTCGGGCGTGAAAGCAGCGAGGACACACCTTCGGCATCGTCGTTTTCGGGAGTTAAAAATTCCGAAGCCTTGGCGTCGAATTCCGTAAGTGCCTTTTCGCCGTCCTTGGAGGCAGCTTTTATCGTGTCGTTCATTTCGGTGTAAATTCCGGCGAATTTTTTCGCTTTTTTCATCATGAGCTCGGTCGAATCGGCGACGGCAGCCATATCGTTTTTAAGCGAATTAAAGGTTTGGCTAATATTTTTTTGTATGGTCTCATATTTTTCTATAATATCGGCCGTGTCGCCCATGGCCGAGTCAAAACGTTGCCTTAGTGCTTCAAGAAGGGCCTTTGCCGTGTCCTTCGATTCGCAGACAATATCGCGCCCCGAGCCGTAAGCGCGTTTTTATATCTTGGCTATGTCGCTGAAGATCTCGCTGTTTTGTGAGCATTGAGCCTTTAAAAGGGCATTTTCCTCACTGAGCGATTCGACCCTTTCGGAAAGTGATGCGACCTGAGCGTTCAGCTCGTCGTTTTTGGCCTTGGAGTTTGTAAGCGAGTGTTCAAGCTGCTTTTTTGCCGGTCTCGGCTTCTTCGATCATACGACCGAGCCGATCGATCTCGGCATCGACCGAAGACCTTTTGTATCCGCCTAAGAATGATTTTTTCAGATTACTCATAAATTTATCACCAAACCCAGTATTTTGTTGCAAAAAACAAATATATACACCTACACATCATATATTATATATTCTTTAACGCCTTACGTCAAGTACCGGGAATATTTGTCTTTTATACCGGTGATAAAAAATAAAAATTTCAAGAAAAAAACACTTGCATTTTGAGAGGATATATGTTACAATGCAAAGGAAGTAGAAGGCAAAGCACGCGAAAGCGTGTGACGCAAAGCTTTGAATCTAAAGTTTTTTAAGACTATGATTGTCAGGCTGCACTTAAAATACGGGGCTTTTTGTTGTCCTGTTTTGGGTGCGGTTTTTTTGTTTTATTTTTATTTTGTTACCGATTAACTTTTGGTTATTTATTTTTATATTTTAAGTGTTGCGGAAAGGTTGGTATGTATGAAGAGAATTATCAGCGTACTTTTGAGCGTTATTATGCTTCTCGGCGTTTTTTCGGCAGCTGCATCGGCCGAGCCGGGAGAACAGACTTACGGCTGGGGTTTTGGCGGCTGGGGTTACGACGGGACACGGGTCGTTTCGGCTAATTTTTATCTTTTGAACGAGGGATTGACCGTTCCGGTCGGAACCGCTTCTCAGCCGGCTAAAAACTATGTTTATGCAGGAGCCGGCAGAATTAAAATCGATCGTTACAACCCAAACGGCTACTACAATGCCGAGGGAAACGGATTGGCCGGGCACATTGTCGAGGCGCCGAGCATAGAGCTTGAGGAAGGCCAGTCGATTATTTGGTACGTGATTAAATACGAAGACGACGGTTGGCATGTGGACGGCGTTATAACTCCGTTTTGCAGCGTTCTTTACGATTCCAACAGCACATCTGCCACCGGCTCGACTACCGATGAAAAGCATTATTATAAGGGCGATTCGGCGACCGTTAAAGCTAACGGATTTGTCTGCGGCGGCTATAAGTTCGTAGGTTGGAATACCTCTGCCGACGGTACCGGTACCTCCTATAACGAGGGCGATGTTATCACGTCGGGAAATCTAAGCTTTGCCAAAAACATGAATACCGTGACCCTTTATGCCATTTGGGAGAAGCTTCCGGAAACCGATCCCACACCGGAAAAACCGGAGAATAGTGTGGTAAAGGGCGGAATAGTCTGTCCGAAGAAAATGTCGGTGCGTTTTGAGGACGGAACGATTTACTACGGCGGCGAGAGCATCGAGCTTGAGATCGGTAAGGAGTATAAGTTCCAGATGTGCTCCAATAACTGGGATAACGATACCTACAACGACGAGGGTGACGGAATCTGCGGTACCGTAGTTTACACCGTAAGGGTTTCGGATCGCTATGATGAGAGAAGCTATGACGAGCAGACCAAGACCTTTATTTTGCCCAAGGGCGATCCCGTGCTCAGAACCGATGTCAACAGGTGCTTTATGGCATACAGATATCACTTTAAGACCGATTATAACAAGCAGACCGGTATAAAGCAGGTTGTAAACACTCCGCTTGAAAGTCATTCGGTTAATTTGCCGCTCGGCTCAACCGTTAAATCCGATGCTTACATCGCGTATGAGCATGTCGGTTCCGCCGATGTATTCGTCGAAAATAATGAGGATTTAACAATTTCGTACACCGATTACATGTGGAATTATTAAATTCCGCTTGTCAGCTGTGTTGTTAGTAGGCTGACTGTAAGCCTTTTACTTCGCCGCTACACAAATTATGTGCAGCGGCGTTTTTTGTTTTCGGATTGGTAGATGTAACATATTTAAAAAGAGGTTGTGCTCATGAAAAAAGCTATGCGTTTTACGGCGGCGGTTGTTCTGTTGGTGTTTATTCTTTCAGGATGTAACAATATAAATCCGGCTCTCAATAAAAGCAGCGCTCCGGAAGAATCGGAGACTATTGCTTCCTCTGATACCGCTTTAATTCCGACGTATCTCGATGCGGACGCTTTGGCCCAAAGGAGCTATGAACTAAGATATCTTTTAGCCCAAAAAGGATTTGAAAGTCCGGACGAAATATCGGTAAGCGCGCTGGTTCAGTTTGCCTTTTGCCATATTTTTTACGAAAATCTGACCGATATGCCGACCTCGGGCAACCGTATCAGGGAAGCATCAACCGATGAAATACGTCAGCAGATACTGAAATATTTCGGTCCGGTTTCTTCGGATATAACCAAAGCCGATCTTTACAACAGCGGCAGGGGCCGCTTTGAAATGTGGGAGCCCATTTACGGCCGGGAGATTTATTACGATGTTTCGGTATCCAGCGAGGGTGACGGTATGTATAAAGTAGCCACGGTTTTTTATACCGATTCCTCAAAGACCGAAGCGGTCGGCAGGACATTTTTAACCGTCGAGGATGTGTCGGGACACATTATCATCAAAAAAATGACGTCCGCAAGCTGAAAAGAGGTGCCGTTTTGGAAAATGATAAGCGAATCGAAGAGCTTCAAAATGAGAACGCTCGATTGCGCGAGCTGCTGAGCGAGGTTTTAAAGGCCTACGATATTCTGGATAGGGCGGTAAAGGCGTGTCCGGTGTCGGAAAAAGAAAAAACCGCAATTAAAACACGCGAAAGCAGGGCCGATGTCAAAAAACTGCTCAAAAAGTATTCTCGTTTATAAGGGGTAACAGATGAAAAGGGATATTCATGCCGGCGCAAAAATTAAAAAACCTTTGTAAAGCTGGCGAACATCTGGCTTTTAAGCGAGCTTGCTCTGGTTTTTCTTGTGCTGACGGTAGCGGTGAATTATATATTCGGATATGTTGACAATTCGCTTAAAAGCGACTCCGTTTTAACCGCTTGGGATTATATTTATACAAACAGCGCCGAGCCGCCGTCGGATAACAGCGGTATCGAATGGGAAAGTGCGAATTCCATAAGCCCCGTAAAGGATAAAAAAACGGGCAATTATTTGCATCTTCGCGGCAATATTGCAAGCGGAGAAACCGACAGAACCTTTATTTTAAAAACCGATTTTGCTCCGGTCAGGATCATTGTAAACGGGGAACCGGTTTATGATAATCACTACGGCAAGAGCGAATATGTCGGAAATGCATACAATTCGGTCGTAATAAAGGCATCGGCCGTAAAAACCTTGGTGGAGATATCAATGCAGCTGCCTTTTTCCGCTGCTATTGAGACCATGCTGGTCGCCTCGGGAGAAAATGCCGTTTTCAAGCCGGACGGACGTGTGGTGTTTTCTGTATGCATAATTGCCGCCGGAATTTTAACGGCCGTCATATCGCTTATATTTGCGGTTTTTAAAAAGAAAAATCGGTTGGCGGCTTTGCAGCGGCGGCGCTGTTTGTGCTTTACGGCGGTGTGCTTGCCGTTTCGGCAATCGCCCGTGCGAGCTACATTATAAATTTCCCCGAATTCTGTAATATTTCACTGGCTGCCGAGCTTATGATCGGTGTAATATTTATGATGTCGGTAAAACGGTTGATGAGAATAAAAAGCAAGGGTCTTGCGGCTTGCTTTATTTTCATTGGGACTTTGTTTTGTACAAAGCGCCCGGATGCTGAGATTTGCGCACTTTGCGGCGGCACTTGTTTGCGCTTTTGCGGCGGCTTTTCCGGCCGGTTGCTGTTTTAAAAGCGCAAGCCGGCGTATTCAGTATGCCAGCGGATTTTATATAATATCGGTGTTTTTTGCCCTTTTATATACATTGTATGCTATTATTTCGATTACGCTGAAGTATAAAACCAATCTTGATGTTTGCATGTTTATAGGCGAGTTTGTGCTGCTTTGCTTTATAAGCTAAATGATTATAAAACCTCTCTGAGTTCGCTCAGAGAGGTTTTTGCTATATCGGGAATGAGTTTATATTCGCTGGACTTTGAAAAGCGTTTGTGATATGTATTTGTGCTTGAGAGGAGTGTGATACACTATGACAACGCTTGAAGATTTATACTTCGGCAACATAAAGCCTAACGAAAGAGAAACCAAAAGAGGTTCTCAGATCGATCGACTCGTAAAATTGATGTGCAAAAATGAAGATGCCTTAAACTCAACCCTTACTGAGCAACAAAAGGAAACCTTCGAAAAGTTTTAGGATGCGCAAAGAGAATTATCCTTGCTTACAGAACGAGATGCCTTCCGCTCCGGTTTCATTCTCGCTGCGCGGATAATGGTCGAAGTTATGGAAGGATTGCAGGAGGTGGAAGATGTGTAAATAATACTATACATTAACCAAAGACTACAGATCAAAAAACAACTTGCAGTATACAAAGAATAGGGTCACTTTCGAGTGATCTTATTCCTCTTTACGCACTTTCGGAGTCTGATAAAAGAGATGTAATAGTTATGTTTTTTATTAGACAAGAGATATTTAACATCCTCGAACTTGATGGTGTTTTACTTGAAAACGGTCAAGAAATGCTGTCAAAATACGATTAAAAAAGGTCGCCGTGGCGGCGTCCATTTACAACAGAATAACCGATAAAATTTGGGTGTAAGGACAAAACCTTACACCCAAATTTTTTTGTTTTATTCTAAATTCTACACATAAAAAAGGACTTCGACACAATGCCTAAAATCTATACAGCAAAGAACGACATAATTTTTATTAGCAACGAGGGATTGATACCAACTAATCCTGCGATTGGTTGTAAGATACCACCCAAGAAAGCAAGAGAGATGGAAATCCTCACTCATGAGGAAATCCAACGGTTCATCATACAAGCAGCCTATGACGGCTACTATGAACTGTTCCTGCTCGAATTCGCCACCGGAATGCGACGTGGTGAAATCTGTGGATTGCAGTGGATTGACCTTGACTTCGACTCAGGAGAGTTGAAAATCAGACGGCAGGTCGTAAGCGTGGATGACGGAGTGATTGTAAAAAAACCAAAAACGAAAGGTTCGGTACGAACAGTAATCCTCGATGCATCATTACTGAGGGTGCTATACGAACTCAAACAGAAATCGGAATCACAATGGATATTCCCGTCACCCGTGAAGAACGACTCACCGCTGAATCCCCAAACAGTCTACCGAAAGACTCAACAGATACTCGAAAGAGCTCAATGCAAGAAGGTGCGATTCCATGACCTGCGACACACCTTCGCAACCATGTCGCTCGAAAACGGCATGGACATCAAAACCCTATCGAATATGATAGGACATAGCTCAGTAGCAACCACCCTTGACATCTACAGCCACATTACCGATGAAATGCTCAAAAATGCCTCAAGAACAATTGATAGAGGTATAGGCAAGGCAAACAGTCATCCCGAAAACGAAATCGAAATGACGATGAAAAAAGAGGTCACACCACCGCCTCAGGTAGACTTTGAAGCCTACAAAGGAAAGATCCGTAAAAGCGGAACAGGTGGAATATACAAGCTCAATGACCATCTCTACGAAGGACGATATACACCCACCAACGCCTATGGCAAGCGTGAGAGCTGTAATGTGTATGCCAAAACCTACGAAGAATGTGAAGTCAAGCTCGAAGAAATGATAGCCATGAAACGAGCAGAGATTGCTGCAGAGAAGGAACGACTCAAAGCAATGCAGACGGCGTAAACAACGAAAGGAACGGTACGAAATGATTCGTATCGTTCCTTTTTTTGCTTACCTTAAAGATCAAAATTTGTACAGCATTAAACAAAGAAAAATCCTCTGAAGCCAATGGCCTCAGAGGAAATTTGGTCGGAGTGACAGGGTTCGAACCTGCGGCATCGACATCCCAAATGTCGCGCGCTACCAACTGCGCCACACCCCGATAGGTGATAAATGATATGAAATTGTTTGAAAGATAGTTTCCACAGTTGTGGTCAAATATAGGGTCAAACCTCAAAAAACGAGATTTGAAAGTGCGAAAAACCCAGTGTTTATGCGGGTTTTCAAGGTTAGGGGTTTGAGCCGTTCTCTTAGTCCCAAATGCGGCGCGCTATCAACTGCGCTACACCCCGATAGTTATTAAATTGTGGTCGTGTAAGTGGTCAAATCTGTGGTCAAACACATTTTTGACCGCTATTTTTTGTTTTCCAAACCGCCCGAAATCCGCACGGTTAAAGGGCTTTCGGCGGTTTTCGCTTTCGTGCGGCGCGAACACTGTCTATGCTCCCAAACCACCCGCGCTCCCAGCTGCGCCACACCCGGATTTATTTGTTTTTTTGCAATTTCGGTATCTGTGGGATACTATGTGGTTGCCAATTTATTATAACACATTTCAGCGGGAAAATAAAGAGCAAAAATCCGCGCGTTCGAGTTTTTTCGGGAGGTTCCGGGGATTAAAAAAGCTTTCGGGAAATTTGAAATTTACGAGAAATCGTGTGAGTATTCCTGATGTATGCGGTAAAATTTTATTTTTTATTGAAACTTCGGGTGACCGGCTCAGGGGAGGAGTTTGTTCTTTATTTTGCGAAGATCGGCCGCATGAAAATCCGTCTTGCTTCACATAGGATTTAACCCGAAAATTCGGTGTACATTTGATAATGACTTCTTATGTGCCGGCTTTGTGCGGCTTTTGTCCGCCGTCCGGCAGGTAATGGGGTAAATGCGGCAAGGATTATTGTATTGTTTTTCGGTGTGAATGTCAAGCGGAAAATAGGCGCCTAAAAAAATAAAATCCAAATTGAAGCTAACAGGAAAACGCACAACCGGTTGAGGATTTATCGCCAATCGGTTGTACGTTTTTCAAGGGGGTCATCTGTTTTCCTTTTCCATTTTCAGCCGGAGCTGTCCGGCGGCCGGAATTCAGAGTGCGGGTCGGATTCCGGCTGCCGATGTATCTGTAATCGTTATCGTTCGCCAAGGGTTACGGTAAAGTCAAGTGTGCCTTCTTGTCGGACGAACACGCGGTTACCGTTTTATGCTTTTGCAATGTGACTTGCCTGAAATGCGTTCTAATATCCGAAGCTTTACAAGATAAGGCGGAAATGTGGTTTTAAAGCAACTTTGTTCGGCCTTTTCAGTCTTCTTTGACATTGCCGGTATTTACGGAGCTGTCTGCTGCATTTTTCGGTGATTTTTGCCTGTCGTAGCTTTCGTTTTCGCCGCCGAGGGAGCAGGTGTCTCTTATTATTATGAAGGATTTTTCGCCCTGATGGGTGGCCCTTACTATTGCACGGGAAGCCTGTTTTTGGAGCTCGTGTTTGTACTCGGAGGTTTTTTCATGCAGCTTTGACACGACCTCGGAGGTTTTAGCGATAGCAGCAGCGGTTTTTGCCGCAACCGGTGTATTTTTGGCTTTTTGCTCAAAGGCTGTTTTGGAAGCCGGGGGCGCCGTGGATTCTCCTGCTTTTTCAGAGAAGTAAAACAACGCAACAGCGCCGTTTCCGACATGGCTGCCGGTTACCGGCTCATAGCATACCGTCATAATAGAAGCATTCGGAGCACTCTGTTTTATAAGCCCTGCAAGTGCCTTGGCATCCTTTTCGCATCCTGCATAAGCGATACCTATTATCTCGGACAGATCCGGACCGGGCGCCTCAAGCATTTCAAAGGCAAGATACTTGACCGAGGCAATACGCCCGCGCGCCTTGCCGCAAAGAATTATCCGTCCTTCCTCATCGGAGGTCAATATCGGTTTTATGTTGAGAACCGTTCCGAATACGGCGGCACCGGTGGTTACTCTTCCGCCGCGGCGCAAATGAAACAGGTCGTCAACCGTAAACAGCTGATGAAGGTTTTCGCGCATTTTGTACAGAAAATCGAAGGCTTCGTCGATATCATCACCGGATTTAAGCACCTTTACCGCCTGCATAACCATCATTCCCTCACCCAGTGAGGCGGCGCGTGAATCAAACACCTTTATCTGTCTGTCGGGGAACTCCTCGCTTAATATTCCGGCCGAATTGGCGGCCGCCTGATATGCTCCGCTTATTCCCGATGACATGGAAATATGCAGAACATCATTACCCTGCTCCAAAACGGGGCGCCAGGCGTCACAATATTCCGACACGTTAATCATCGACGTTTTCACGTCAAGGTTTTTAAGTCCGGCGTAAAAAGCATCGTCGTCAAATGAGTCGATTGACAGGCACTGCTTCTTTTTGCCGTTTTCAAAGTATGAAAAGGGTATTACAAGCAAATCATTGCGATTTATATATTCATCGGGCAGGTTTGCCGATGTATCGGTCGAGATGATAAACGACATTGTTTTTACCTCGCTGCTATCTAATATGCGATATTATTATATCTATTGCACAAGAATTTGTCAAGGGCTTTTTGATATTACTTACTTGTAAAATGAGGAAGAGGGTGTTATAATGACAAAAAGAAAGGAAGCGGACAAATGTACGATTATGACCTTGTGAGCGGCAAGCTTAACCGATGGCGAAATTACCTTAATACACATTCGCTGCCGACGTGGGAAAGTATACCCGATTTAGGGCTTTATATGGATCAGGTGTTGACACTTTTGTCCGGATATCTGCCGTTTTTGCCTAAGAAAACCGGCGAGGAGCAGATTATAACCACCGCTGCCATAAACAATTATGTCCGTACAAAACTTATGCCGCCGCCGGACCGTAAAAAATACAGACGTAAGCATATAGCGTATCTTATAATGATATGCTCGCTTAAGCAAAGCCTGAGTATGTCGGAAATACAGCAGATAATCCCGAGCGCCATGACCGAGCAGGACTTGAGGGGGGCTTACAACAGCTTTGTTGAGCAGTACACCGGTTCGGTAAAGTTTTTTGTGGGGCTTGTCGAAAGGGAGATGTCTCAGGCATTCGGGCTCGGTATGAGTGAGGAACTGAACGTCAACCGTTTTGTTTTTTCGACCGCCGTTATATCCAATTTTTCGAAAATTCTTACAATGAAGCTGCTTGATTTACAAGGCTGTCATTTTACGCCCGAGGCGGTTGCCGACTATGATGATGAGGCCGCAAGGACCGCTTTGAACGGCAAGCAGATTAAGTGAAATCGGCCGTAATTGCCGTAATTATGATTTGATTCAGGAGATAAAAGCTTTATGATAAGAGGCAAATTTATATCGGGAGACGGGGATTTAAGCGAGGTGCTTTCGCTCAGACGACGGGTTTTTTGCGATGAACTCGGAGAGCCGGAGCAGGCGGTTTTCGATCAGCTCGACGGTATTGCAATGCATGTTGCGGCCTTTGACGGCGATGGAAAAACGGTTGCTGCAGGGCGCGGAATAATGTGCGGAGCCTATTGTAAGATCGGATTTATATGCGTCGACAAGAAGCAAAGGGGCTCCGAGTACGGCGACTTTATAGTGCGGATGCTGTGCGACAGAGCCTTTTCGTGCGGCGCGAAAACCGTTCGGGTCGGCGCGCGCGAGGGGGCCGTCGGATTTTACAAAAAGCTTGGATTTGAATTTTCGGCCGGAGGAGTGTTTGAAAAGGATAAAAACGGAATATCCGTAACCGAAATGGAAATAACGGCCGACAGGCTTTTTTCCGACTGCCGAAAATGCTCCGGTCATTAAGCTTTTAATTGTTTAGCGGGTTTAATGCGTAGAATTACGGTTAAGAATCGACGGTAAACGTGATGAAAGATAAAAACAAAACAGGGACAGCTATATGCCGTAAAACGCTCTGCTGTTTTTTGTTTTTTGCTTGAATGATAGTTTTTATCCGGTGATACGGGTGAGCAGCCGATTTATTAAGTACGGTAAGGAGCGTTTTGAGGCCCGGCTTAAAATGATATTTAATTACTTCCGCTTGTATATGCGTGGGAATCGTGCGCGGTGTATAATTTGCCCAAGCGGCACGTTAGCTTATGCTTACTGTTTGGAAAATATGCTGAATTTGTCGTTTTTGCTTGTTTTTTTGAAAAAACACTTGACAAGCACGGGACGAAAGTGTATTTTAATATGTGGTTAGCGAGAGCTAACTATATATTACGCCGTATAGTTAGTTGCGGCTTACTCGAATTAACGGTCATTTGATCGGTTTTTTAGAGACGAATGGAAACGAGGTTGTTTTAAATGATGCCACTGAATCTTGCTGATATAGGCGAAAAAAATGTTATAAAAAAAATCGGCGGCAGCCCCGAGGTCAAAAAGCATCTTGAAAATCTTGGGTTTGTTGTCGGAGGTGATGTTACAATAGTAACATCGCTCGGCGGAAACGTAATAGTAAACGTTAAGGAAGCCAGGGTTGCCATAAGCGAAGAAATGGCAAGGAAAATAATGATTTAAATATTAAAAAAGGTTTTTAAAGCTTTATTGCTTTAATTGTTGTTTTTGTTTTTTGGGCAACACAGAATTCATAAATCAGAGTTTATTTTATGTCGAGGAGGATGCAGTGTATGAAGACCCTTAAAGAGGCGAAGGTGGGCGACAGCGTAAAGGTTGTAAAGCTCCACGGTGAAGGAGCCGTAAAGCGCCGCATAATGGACATGGGGCTTACCAAGGGCGTTGAGGTTTACGTTCGCAAGGTGGCTCCGCTGGGAGATCCGATAGAGGTTACGGTGCGCGGATATGAACTTTCGCTCAGGAAAGCCGATGCTGAAATGATAGAGGTCGAATAAAGCCTCTTATCGGAAATTCATTCGGTTTGTGTTAGGTTTTAAACTATAAAAGGCCCATACCGGAAAAAGGCGCGGCCGGAAAGAAGGAGATCAAAGTGGATTTGCGTATAGCGCTTGCAGGTAACCCTAACTGCGGTAAAACTACGCTGTTTAACGCACTGACGGGTTCCAACCAGTTCGTCGGTAACTGGCCCGGTGTTACGGTAGAGAAAAAAGAGGGAAAACTAAAGAAGCATGATGGGGTCGTAATAACCGATCTTCCCGGTATTTACTCACTTTCTCCGTACACCCTTGAAGAGGTTGTAGCGAGAAATTATCTTATAGGAGAGCGTCCCGACGCCATTCTTAATATAATCGACGGTACCAACCTTGAGAGGAACCTTTACCTGACAACACAGCTTACCGAGCTCGGTATACCGGTGGTTATCGCCATTAACATGATGGACGTTGTTCGTAAAAGCGGCGACAAGATCAATACCGAAGAGCTTTCGCGTCAGCTCGGATGTAAAATAATTGAGATATCGGCTCTTAAGGGTACCGGAATAACGGAGGCTGCCGAGGCCGCCATAGATGCCGCGAAAAACGGCAAAACGGTGCCGATGCATACGTTTTCGGGAAGTGTGGAGCATGCAATAGCCCATATAGAGGAGGCTGCCGTACACGGGCTGCCGGAGGAGCAGCAGAGATGGTATGCCATTAAGATATTTGAGCGCGATGATAAGGTTCTCGACTCACTTAATATTGACAAGGCGAACCTTGATCATATTGAAAACGATATAAAGGCTGTCGAAACCGAGCTTGATGACGACGCCGAGTCGATAATCACCAATGAGCGATATATATATATCGGGTCAATAATCAAGGCCTGCTACAAGAAAAAGAGCACCGGAAAGCTTACGAGCTCGGATAAAATAGACAAGATAGTTACTAACCGCTGGCTCGGACTTCCGATATTCGCCGTGGTTATGTTCCTTGTTTATTACATCTCGATGGTTACTGTCGGAAGTATGGCGACCGACTGGGCCAATGACGGAGTTTTCGGCTACGGTTGGCACCTGTTCGGAATAGGCTCTTCGGAATATAACGATGTGAATGACGAATATACCGCTGCCATGCAGGCTATAGAGGCCTTCACGGGAGAGGCGATCGACACCGAGGCTGAGGGCTTTGACGCTGACGAGACCCTCGCCGCTCTTAAAGGCTTCAAGGCCGATTCTCAGACCGCTACCGTTGTGGTTGAGGATGAAGAAACTTTGGCTGAAAATGAGCTTACCGCTTACTATGCAACCCTTCCGGAAAATGCGGAGAAGAATGAAGAGATAGTGCAAATGACCTATCTTGACGCCGTAAAATATGTTGAGAAAAACGGCTTTGAGGCTCCCGATCCGGCCGAATACGGCGTTTGGGTGCCGGGCATACCGGTGCTTGTGGGCGAAGGGCTTGAAAAGGCAGGTGCCGCCGATTGGCTTCAGGGCCTTATCAATGACGGTATAGTGGCCGGGGTCGGCGCGGTGCTCGGATTTGTTCCGCAAATGTTTGTTTTGTTCCTTTTGCTTGCCTTCCTTGAGGCTTGCGGATACATGGCACGTATAGCCTTCGTGCTCGACCGTATCTTCCGTAAATTCGGTCTTTCCGGTAAATCCTTTATACCGATGCTCATAGGCACCGGCTGCGGCGTTCCGGGAATCATGGCCTCGCGAACGATTGAAAACGAGCGCGACCGCCGTATGACCATAATGACCACCACCTTTATCCCCTGCGGAGCAAAGGTTCCGTTTATAGCGATGATCGCCGGTGCGCTTTTCGGCGGCTCGGCATGGGTGTCGACCTCGGCATATTTCATCGGTATGGCGGCTATAATTGTATCGGGCATTATGCTTAAGAAGACCAAGATGTTTGCGGGTGATCCGGCTCCCTTCGTTATGGAGCTTCCGGCTTATCATCTTCCCACCCTCGGCAACGTTTTAAGGTCCATGTGGGAGCGCGGCTGGTCCTTCATCAAAAAGGCCGGTACTATAATCCTTCTTTCGACCATACTTGTCTGGTTCACTTCCTACTTCGGATTTACCGCTGAGGGCTTCCGTATGCTCTCTGAGGATGAACTTGATCAGTCGATCCTCGGCACCATCGGCAGCGCTATTGCCTGGATATTCAGGCCCCTCGGCTTCGGCGACTGGAGAGCGACCGTTGCTTCCATTACCGGTCTTGTTGCGAAAGAGAATATCGTCGGTACCATGGGTATACTTTACGGCGGCGGCGACACCAGTGTTTATGCGACGCTCGCAAATGTTTTCAACGGAGTAAGCGGATATTCCTTCTTGGTGTTCAACCTGCTTTGCGCCCCCTGCTTCGCCGCTATCGGCGCTATCAAGCGTGAAATGAACAACGCAAAGTGGACCTGGTTCGCGATAGCCTATCAGTGCGGATTTGCTTACATTGTTGCTCTTATGATAAATCAGTTCGGCAGACTCTTCATGGGCGACCCGAATGTGATCGGCCTTATCTTTGCGGCAGCGGCGCTTGCCGGTATTGTTTACATGCTTGTCCGCCCCTACAAGGAGGCCACCAAGCTTACCGCAAAGGTTCGCTGAGAAGAGCTTTTAAATACTGCCCGGCAGTGATTTTTAAAATTTGACAGCTCGCCGCCGGAGGATTATTCCGGCGGCGAGGATTAATAAGGAGGAGTCGGTTGTATGTTTTCGTGGATTGTGGCACATATAGGAACAATAATTATATGTGCGGTGCTTATAGCGATAGTTGCGGCTATAATAGTCAGTATAGTAAAAAACAGGCGGCGCGGAAAGTCAATGTGCGGCAACAATTGCGCTCATTGCGCAATGGCGGGCTCCTGCCACAAAAAATAGTTTTAACCGCCTGATATCGTTATGGTTTCCAAAAAACAGAATGCTGAGCTCCGGCGAATGTGCAGACAATTGCTCAGGCTTTATTTTAAGGCAAAGCATATCCGGAGGATTACGTTTATTGGGTTTTTCGGGAGGCTCGGGTTTTAATTCGCGCCTCCCTGCTTTTTGAGGGCGAGTAAGCATATGCTAACTCGATTGATAAACCGAAAAGGGCTCGTGCCGAACGGTCGGTTGAGCCGATAGCAGGTCGTTTGAATAGTTAAAGCCGGTCGGATGACAGGCGACTGCGTTATATATAATAGACCGGCAGAACAGGCAGTCGTTCGGTAATTTATCCGGTGCAGCGGTAATAAAATAAAAAGCTGTCGGTTTAAAAACTGATTCTGCCGAAAAGACGAAACGCATCATAATAAAAACGAAAACGATTTACGGGATAACAAATATCCGCGGGGTAAGCCGGGACTTATTATAGAAGTATTAAGGAAAGGGGTAGCTTGCATGAGTATTGTTGAATTCAGAAACGTCAGCCGTATTTATAAAAGCGGCGAGCATGATTTAAAGGCCCTTGATAATGTGAATATGAGCCTTGACGAAGGAAAATTCGTGGTTATTCTGGGTCCGAGCGGTGCCGGAAAGAGCACTCTGCTCAATCTTCTCGGAGGACTTGACAGCCCGGCGTCGGGAAAAATATATGTTGAGGGCAAGGATATATCGACCCTTTTCTCCGACGAGCTTGCCGATTACCGTGCGGAAACGGTCGGATTTGTGTTTCAGTTTTACAATCTTGTACCAACCCTTACGGTTCATGAGAATGTTGCTTTGGTTAAGGAGATCGCCCCTAGTGCTCTGTCGGCAACCAAGATGATAGAGGAGGTAGGCCTTTCGGATCATTTGAGGAATTTCCCCTCCGAGTTGTCCGGCGGCGAGCAGCAAAGGGTATCTATTGCCCGTGCGCTGGCTAAAAATCCGAAGATTCTGCTTTGCGACGAGCCGACTGGTGCCCTCGATTCCGAAACCGGCGTTATGGTTTTAAAGCTTTTGCTTAAAATGGCCCGCAATTACAAAAAGACCATAGTTATAGTAACCCATAACCAGAACATAGCGAAAATGGCGGACGTTGTGGTAAGGGTCAAAAACGGGCATTGTATTTAAAGTTAAGTACATGTTCGGAGGTCTTTAAAATGGTGAAAACAACCCTTAAAATCGAAGGCATGATGTGCGGGATGTGCGAGGCGCATATTAACGACATGATCCGCCGTGAATTCAAGGTGAAAAAGGTGTCGTCGTCGCATATAAATGGTGAGGCGGTCGTTATATCGGACGATGATCTTCCATTTGATAAGCTTAAAAGCGCGATCGACGCCGGCGGATACACCCTGACCGATGCGAAAAGCGAAGAATATGAGAAAAAAAGCTTTTTTGACATGCTTCGCGGTAAATAATTTTTTATAAACCGTCTAAAAATATTTTTATGGGTTTTATAGGCCCGTTAAAGTATTCGGCGGATATAAAAAGCGACCCTGTTTTAAAATATATAAGATGAACCGACCGTGCCGTAAGGCCCGAAAAAAGCCCTTCGGCACGGCTAAAAAATCCGGCTGAGTTAGCGTATGCTAACTACAGATGAGCCGAGAACAGTCCGTCCGGCTTTTCGTGTGGATCGGAGTAGAGTGGAAAAACTCTCGCACTAAAGAAGAACACTGTATTTTATAAGAAAAAGCCGGTAAGGCAGCTTTTCAGTCTGCCGGCGGCGATAAAAAATACGCCGAAAGGCCGCCATTATGGCCGGTTACGATGATTAATTTCGGCTGACAAAAAATAAGGAGATGATAATACGGTATGAGTGTTGTAATACTCGGAGGAAACGAATGTATGGTAAGGAGATATGAGGAGCTTTGCAAGGAGTATTCCTGCAAGGCCAAGGTTTATGTAAAAACGGGACGGGGACTGCTCGATTTCGGAAATCCCGATCTGCTCGTGATGTTTACTGGGACCATGTCGCATAAAATGCTGGATATAGCTAACGGTCAGGCCAGAAAGAAGAATATTAATATTGCAAGAAGCCAGACCGGTTCTATATCGGCATTACGGCGTATTTTGGACACTCATGCCGGGGGTGCTGTTAATGTCTGAGGAAAAGGTGGTTTTTCACTGTTCGCCGACCCTGGCCGGAATTAAAACCGGCAATCTGTTTTCGGTCTCATTCGGCTCACGGGAGGATTTTTACGCATCACTCAGGCGGATTAATACCTCCCTTGTTCCGAAGGGGGTCAGAATGGTGCCCATAAGAATGACGAAGGACAGGGCGCTTTTGTACGTTTACCGCCCCGACGCACTTAAAAAGGATCTTGAACGGGGTAAAGCGCGGGGATTTTTGGAAGGGCTCGGCTATCCGGTCGAGAATACCAACAGGTGTATAGGAGAATTATCGAGGCGTGTAAGGAACTGTGAGGAGTTTCCGCACGAGGTGGGGCTTTTTCTCGGCTATCCTCCTGAGGATGTAATGGGTTTTATCAGCTCGGGTGCAAAGGACGCAAAATACGTCGGCACATGGAAGGTTTATTCGGATGTTGAATCGGCCAAAAAGCGATTTGAGCTTTACGAAAAATGCACAAGGCTCTATAAACAGGCCTATTGCCGCGACCGATGTTTCGCGCGGCTTGTAGTTAAGCCGCGCGAAATAAAAAACTAAAATAAAGCGTTGCCGAAAAGGGCAACCGGGCGATGTAACGGACAAAAAATTCCGTATTCATTGCAGCACAAGAAAGGAAGAGAAAAAATGAGCAAAATAGCAGTAGTGTATTGGAGCGGTACGGGTAACACCGAGGCTATGGCATACGAGATCGCAAAGGGAGCAACCGGTGTCGGCGGAGAAGCCGACGTTATTTCCTGCTCGAATTTTAATGCCGATATGATGGACGCTTACTCGGCCGTTGCCTTCGGTTGTCCCTCAATGGGGAGCGAGCAGCTTGAAGAGGACGAATTCGAGCCCATGTTTTCGGCTTGTGAGGGTAAGCTTTCGGGCAAGAAGATCGGTCTTTTCGGTTCCTACGGCTGGGGAGACGGCGAATGGATGAGAAACTGGGAGGATACCTGCCGTGCTGACGGTGCGGTGCTCGCAGGGGACGGTGTTATATGCAGCGAAGAGCCGGACGATGACGCAAAGGCCGCCTGCAACGCGCTCGGTGCAAAGCTTGCGGAGTAAGGGGATAATCCTAAGGTTAAAGCTGTAAAAGCTTTAAAATCAAAAGGCAACCGGGTTTTTGGGGAGTTGGCCAAACAAATCTTTAAAGGCCGGGGAAAATAAAACAGGGCTCGGCCGTCGGGGGCAACAAGCGTATGCTTAAACCGGAAAACATCCGATCGGCAGCCCTGTTTTTTATACGGTAGATTGTTCGACTTTCGTCGGCTTAAAGACGGCTCTTGAAATAAAATGCGGTACATGGTATCATCGGTATATAACTGTGGTTTTGAGGAGGGCTATAAGCGTGTTGAGGCCTATGGAAAACGGCGAATTCGGCGCCGTGTACCGTATAATGGAAAAGAGCTTTCCCGACGATGAGCGGCGAAGCGAGAAGGAGCAGCGGGCTTTGCTTGAGGAGGACGGATATACCGTTTATATTCTCCCGGATACAAACGACAGCATAAAGGGATTTATTGCGGTGTGGCAATTCGAAAATTTCGGCTATATCGAGCACTTTGCGGTGGATGAAAAATACCGTTGTATGGGGCTCGGTGGCGTAATGCTGGGTGAAGCGGTTAAAAAGCTTTGCGGAATGGTCTGTCTTGAGGTGGAGCCGCCGTGCGGCGGTATGACCTCGCGTCGGGTGGGATTTTATGAGAGATGCGGCTTTGTTCTTAACGATTATCCGTATATACAGCCTGCATTTTCGCCCGATAAAAAGGCGATACCGCTTAAAATAATGACATACGGTCGCGCTGTGGACGAGTCGGAATTCGAGAAAATAAAGAACACCCTGTACAAAAGGGTGTACAAGGCGGCAAAGACAAGCCGATAAATAAACCAAGCCCGACCGGGAGGTAAAATTTCGGTCGGGCTCGGTTTTTATGTATAGGGGGAACTGTTGATTTTTGCGGTGCATCTGCCGGTAAAAAGGCAGAAAAACTATCCGTTTTTGCTTGCTGTCTTTTTGTATATGAGGTAGAACAGCACGCATCCGGCTGCACCGATAAGGGTGGTTATAACAAGCAAAAGGGGATTGACATTCGAGATGAGCGCAAGGTTGAAGCCTTCCTCCGACTGGACGGTCGAGAAAATGTGAAGGGTGTCAATAACCACGGCGGCTATCGCGAAAAGCGAGCTTACGGTCTTGAAAATAACGGCGCTTGCACCGCCGGTCGACTCTTTTCTTACATGTACGGCGAGGGTCGGGTTTCTGAAATCTATAAAGCTGGAGATCCAAACTCCGACAGCCGCGGTGATTATCGCTTCGGGGATCATGTATGCCGAATTGTAAAGCACCGAGTACTCTATTACCGGCATACCTTCGGGAGCCCATATGGCCCATACGGTGCAGCCGGAGATAATATGGCATATAAGCCTTACGGCGCATACTATAAGCGAGCCGTAGGCGAGAGCCTTGCCCTGGGAAAGCTTGGAGTTTTTGAATATACCGGCGAGTCCTATCGAGGAATAGGCGAGAATGTAGTCAAACAGAAGTATGATCACGACGGCCGTGAAAGAGGTGCCGTACTGTAAATTGTTCATTCCGAGCAGCAGCTGAATAAGGGAATAAACAAAGCCGACCAAAAAGCCGAATTTGCAGCCGTAGCGGTAAGCGATTATTATTACCGGAAGCATGCAAAATGCGGTGACATCGCCGCCGAAGGGCATTTTTACAAGAGGAATGAACTGTAAAACGGTGCCCAGAGCGAGCATCAGTGCGGCTTCGGTGAGGGCGCGGGTACGCTGTCTTGTAGACATTTTTGTTTTTGTCTGTGTTGTCGTTTCTGACATAATTTTTTGCTCCTTTTGGGAAAAATAAAAAATAAAAAGACCCTTTCGACCCTGTGCAAAGACAAAGGTTAAAAAAGTCTGAAAAGCGTTCCTACGCCGGCATTATCCGGATCAGGTTCAAGGGTTCGGAAAAAATCCGTCTCAGCCTTTTAAAGCACCCCGTCGTAAATATAATGTAACTTACAAATCCGCCTTTACGGTTTTGCAACATATTTTTCAGGTGGTGGACACACACGGACTCGAACCGTGGACCTCTCGCGTGTGAGGCGAGCGCTCTAACCAGCTGAGCTATGCGTCCGTACGGCGTCGCACGCACATACATCAATTAAAAAGAAAAAATGGTGACCCGGACGAGAATCGAACTCGTATTACCGCCGTGAAAGGGCGGTGTCTTAACCGTTTGACCACCGGGCCATTGGTAGCGGTAATTGGACTCGAACCAACGACACTTCGGGTATGAACCGAATGCTCTAGCCAACTGAGCTATACCGCCGTATAAACTGCCTGCACCGCTTTATTGTTATGCGGCGCAAGCAGTATTATAATATAAAACATCCCGTCTTGTCAACAATAAATTTTAAAAAAGTGCATTTTTTTAAAATGTTACGGGTGGGTATCCGGCGGAAGGGAATTATTTGTCCTTTTCGTCTTCCTTTTTATCCTTTTTCGGACGGGTAAGCACTATTACAAGCACAAAGCCTACAACGGCCACCGCGGCGATTATGAGGAATACGGGGTTGAATTCATCGCCGGTAGCAGGCGACGAAGACTCGGCCGAAGCGGTGAAGGCAAGAAGCAGTGCCGTAATTCCCATTATGAGATAATATCTTAAAAGTCTGAAAAAACGCAGCATATTTTTCTCGCGCCTTTCCTTATTTTTTAAGGCCGTCTACAATGGCCTTGGTGTCACGGGCGATCATGAGCTCCTCATTGGTGGGGATTACCCATACGTCGACCTTGGAATCGGGTGTGGAGATCCTGCCCTCGGCGCCGTGCCATACCGTCTTGTTGTAGTCAAGATCAATCTTAACGCCGTAATAATCCATATGTGTGCAGACATTGGCACGAAGATGCTGGGCGTTTTCGCCGATGCCGCCGGTAAACACTATGGCGTCTACGCCGTCGAGCGCGGCAACATACGAGCCGATGTATTTGCGGATCTGATAGAACTGCATATCGCGGGCGAGAATGGCCATTTCTTCACCGCGGGCGCAAGCCTGGGTAAGGTCGCGGTCGTCGCTGTATTTGCCCGAAATGCCTATTACGCCGGATTTTTTGTTGAGAAGGTCGGACATCTCCTTCGGAGAAAGATTCTCTTTCTCGGCGAGGAAGGTAACGACCGAGGGGTCGAGTCCGCCGGAACGGGTGCTCATCATAAATCCGTCAAGGGGAGTAAGACCCATGCTGGTGTCTATTACCTTGCCGTCCTTTATTGCGGTTATGGAGGAGCCGTTTCCGAGGTGGCAGGTTATAAGCTTCAAGCCCTCAAGGCTCTTACCGGTAAGCTCGGAATAGCGCTCGCTTACGTAGCGATGGCTGGTTCCGTGGAAGCCGTAGCGGCGAACCTTGTATTTCTCATAGTACTCATAGGGAACCGCAAACATATATGCCTCGGGAGGCATTGTAAGATGGAAGCAGTTATCGAATACGGTGACCTCCGGAACATCCGGGCCGAGAACATCGATACAGGCGCGGATTCCCTGGAGATGGGCGGCGTTGTGAAGGGGAGCAAGATCAATAAGGCTCTCGATTCCCTTTATGACCTCATCGTCTACAAGAACCGATTTGTCGAACAGAGCGCCGCCTTGTACTATGCGGTGTCCTACTGCGGCTATTTCGCTCATCGAGTTTATAACGGCACATTCGCCCTCGGTAAGATTTTTCTGGACCTCTTTAAAGGCGATCTTATGATCGGGCAGATCAATTTCGTATTTATAGCTTCTGCCGTCGGCAGTTTTTCCGCTGATTATTCCGCCGGCTCCTATTCTTTCTGCAATTCCTTTTGCTACGACGCTTTCATCGGTCATATCAAAAAGCTGATATTTGAGGGATGAGCTGCCGCAGTTTACGACCAATATTTTCATTTGCCGATTCTCTCCTTAAAAATTATCTGTGTGTTGAAAAAAACATCATACTGCGTTATTATATAGTATAGTTTAAAATAAATCAAGTAGCGGAGGCGAAAAAATGCTCACAGCCGGAATAATAGCCGAATATAATCCCTTTCACAACGGTCATGCGCTGCATATACAGCGTGCACGTCAAATGGGAGCCGATGCGGTGGTTTGCGTGATTTCGGGCTGTTTTACCCAAAGGGGAGAGCCGGCCGTTATTTCAAAAAGAGCAAGGACCGTTTGTGCGCTTAAAGGGGGAGCCGACGTTGTAATATCAATGCCGGCCGAGTATTCCTGTGCGCCGGCGGCCGATTTTGCGAGGGCCGGCGTTTATCTGCTCGATGCTTTCGGAGGTGTTGACGTACTGTCTTTCGGGAGCGAAACGGGGGACATAAATCTCCTTTTGCAAAAAGAGGAGATAATCAGGCTTTGCGGCGGCGAGATAAAAACAGAAATGAAAAACGGCGCCGGATATGCGGCTGCGGTGCAGTCGGTTTTGGACGAAAAGCTGGGTGCCTCTCTCACCATGGCGAACGATATTTTAGGGTGCGAGTATATAGCGGCGGCCAAAAGTATGGGGGCGGATTTCGAATTTTGGCCGATAAGGCGCGAGGGTGTGCTCCATAACGGGACGGCCGATGAGGCTTTGAAAATAGCCTCGGCTTCGTTTATAAGGAAAAAAATTGCCGAAAATGAAGAATATTCGGTTTATTTGCCGGAATATGCGGCGGATATAGTAGAGGATGAAAAAAAGCAGGGCTTTGCGCCCTGCTTTGAAAACGAGAGGTTCGGTATTGCCGTACTTTCCCGGCTCAGAATGATGTCGCGTGACGACATAAAGACGGTGCGCGGCGTATCGGAGGGGCTTGAAAACCGCATTATCAGCGCCGTGAGACAAAGCAGCACCCTTGAACAGGCCGTAAAGCTTTGCGTTACCAAGCGATATACGGCGGCAAGGGTCAGAAGATGCATGGTTGCGGCTGCGGCCGGGCTTTTTTCACAGGGGGACAGCCCCGAATATATCCGCGTGCTCGGATTTACAAAAACGGGAGAGCAGCTTATAAAAAAGGCCGCTGCGACGTCGAAGCTTCCGATTGTTACGGGCTATTCTCAGATTAAAAAAATATCGCGTGCGGCCGAAAAACAGTTTGAAAAAGAATGTGCCGCTTGCGATCTTTATGATTTTTCATCGCCTTTGATACAGCCGTCCGGCAGGGAGATAACCTTTAAAACGGTCAGAATATAACAGAGATTAATCAGTAAAATATAATCGTAAAAACCGGAGATAAAAACAAAATGGAAAAAGAAAGCTTTTTAAACAAAACAAGAGAAAAATTTTCCGCCGATACATTTGCCACCGAAATTGCCGGGGCGGTAATCGACGACGCCGTTTCAGGAGAAGCGACCTGCACCATGCAGATAAAGCCCATACACAAAAACGCCGCCGGCGGAGTTATGGGCGGCGCCATATTTACGCTCGCGGATTTTGCCTTTGCGGTGGCGGCAAACTGTGCCGGAGGAATTACGGTATCGCTGAGCTCGCAGATAAACTTTACCGGAGCGGCAAAGGGCGAAAAGCTTATTGCCAGGGCAAGCTGTAAAAAAAGCGGACGTACGACCTGCTGCTACATTGTTGAGGTTGAGGACGACCTTAAAAATTCGGTGGCGGAGGTTTTGATAACCGGGTTTATAAAGCAGCATCCGGACGAGGAATTTCCGGTAAAAAAGTAAAGCTTTAGTGAAAATAAAGATTTAAAATACAAAAATATAAAATACAATATACAATATACATAACACATTTTTTGTCTTGTACGGCGACTCCGGGAGGCTTTTGCCAAAAAGGCAAAAAGCAAGGAACCGTTTGGATTTCTACTGCAAAATAAAACAGTGAATTGCCGTCAATACGGTTCCTTGCTGTCAGCTTTGCTGACGCCTCCCGGCCAACGGCTTTTAAAAACCCGGAAATCAGGAGCATTCGGCCGATTTTATTTGCGGTGCCGTATGGATTATAATCCGGTGCAGTCGAAGTCGGGGATGTATTCGCTGTCGGCGCTCGAGAGGTTTTGGGTGTAATCGGGCGCGGCGCCGACCGACGTACAGTAGGATACCGCCCAGTCGTATTCTTCCCTTGTTACGGGGCGGTTTATTTCCGTGTAGAGCGATGACATCCCGGCCGGTGTATACTGTCCCAAAAGCGAGAAGATAACATCGCCGGGGGCAAATGTATCGGCGATAAAATCGGCCACGCCCCGTGTGTTTTCGAACATTCCGGGCAGTAAAAGATGTCTAATTAGCACGCCGCTTTGCATTATTCCGTCTTGGTCGATGCGCGCTTTGCCCCTTTGGCGGAACATTTCCTTTACGGCGGCTGTCGCCGTTTCAAAATAGTCCGGTGCTCCGGAGAGTCTTTTGGCTAATTCGTTATCCGAATATTTTATATCCGGCAGGTAAATGTCTATTGCGCCGTCGAGCATTTTTAAGGTTTCGATCCGTTCATATCCGGAGGAATTCCAGACGACCGGTATGTTGCTTTTTCTTTTTTCGAGGGACAAGAGTATATGCTTTGTGTACGGGGTTGGAGAGACGAGATTTATATTGTGGGCGCCCTTGTCGCAAAGCTCGTCGAATATATCGGCAAGCCGGTCTACGGTTATTTCCTTACCGTACGAATTGTGGCTTATATCAAAGTTCTGACAGTACACGCATTTTAACTGGCAGCCGGAAAAGAATACCGCCGCCGACCCGTTTTTGCCGCTTATGCAGGGCTCTTCCCAAAAATGCAGCGCCGCACGCGCGGCCTTTATGTTTTCGGGAGAGCCGCAAATGCCTACGGATTTGCTCCGGTCGGCAGCGCACATTCGCGGACATAAAAAGCATTTTTCCATAACAAGCATTCACCGTTTATATTTTAAAATTACTGTTTTTGACTTTTCTTTTTTAGATACTATCATGTACATTCCGATTTTTCAAGTGTTGTACACAGCAGAACGAAAACCGGTTTTACCGGCTTTTAAATAAATTAACCTAAAGCCGTTATTAAGAAAGGCAGGGCGGATTTTAAGTGGCAAATGAAAGACTGAAGATTTTAAGCGAAAAGGCACTTAACACACCGGAATTGCCCGGTGTGTATATAATGCGCGACGCCAAAAAACAAATTATATATATAGGTAAGGCGAAGCTCCTTAAAAACAGGGTGAGCCAGTATTTCAGAGAGGGCGAGCGCCACGAGCCCAAGGTTCAGAAGATGGTGGACAACGTGTTCGATTTTGACTACGTTGTCTGTACCAGCGAGTTCGAAGCCCTTATCCTCGAATGCTCGCTTATAAAACAGAATCAGCCTAAATACAACATTCTGCTCAAGGACGATAAGGGCTATCATTACATTAAAATAACCACGGGACCGTGGCCGAGAATAACGGCCGAAAAGCAAAAGACCGACGATAACGCACAATATTTAGGGCCGTATAATTCCGGCTTTGCCGTATCGGGCGCCGTTGAGGAGGTCAACCGCATTTTTAAATTGCCGACCTGCAATCGCAATTTTGAAAAGGAGCGCAAAAAAAGCCGGCCGTGCCTTAATTATTCGATAGGCCGGTGCTGTGCTCCGTGTGCCGGGAAGATATCGGCCGAGGAATACTCGGGGCTTATTGATCAGGCAATCGGATATTTAAAAACCGGCAAAAAGGAGACCGTTTCACTGCTTAAAGAAGAGATGGAAAGATTTGCCGAAAATCTTGAATTCGAAAAGGCGGCCAGGCTTCGCGACCGGGTGAAGGCCATAGAAAGCGTTTATCAAAAGCAGCATATTTTCGCGTCAAAAATCGAAGAGCAGGATGTAATAGCCCTCGCTCACGGATATGATACGGCATGCTTTGAGGTTTTTCGCTTTACCAAGGGACGGCTTTTCGACCGGGAGCATTTTTTTGTCGAGGATATGAAGGACAAGGCGGTTTTAAGGGGCGAGTTTATAAAGCGGTATTATTCAATGTCGGACCGTATACCGCCTCAAATAACGGTTGACGAGCTGCCGGAGGACGCGGCCGTGCTCGAGGAATGGCTGTCGTCCCTATCGGGCAAAAAGGTGGCGTTTCACGTGCCGAAACGCGGCGAGCAGGCAGCGCTTATTGATATGTGCCGCAAGAATGCCGCCGAGCGCATAACGGTTAAGGACGGGCGAAGACGAAACGGAGTTCTCGACGAGCTTGCGGCCCTTTGTTCGCTTGAAAAACTGCCGGAATATATTGAGGCGTATGATATTTCCCATACGGCCGGAAGCTTTACCGTGGGCGGAATGATAACCTTTAAAAACGCAAAGCCCTACCGTTCGGGATACAGGCGCTTTAAAGTCGAGGGGCTTACGGCAAATGATGACTGTGCCGCCATGAAGCAGGTGCTTGAAAGGCGTATAGGAGAATATAAAAAAGCGTTATCTGCCGAAAGTCCGGCCGGAAATATTCCCTATAAAACCGTAACCGACGGACAGGTATCCGAAAAAGAAAAAACCGGTGAGAAGCCCGAAAAGGAGGGCTTTGAAAGACTGCCCGATCTTATTTTGCTCGACGGCGGAGCAATGCAGCTTGAAGCGGCCCTGTCGGTTGCAAAAAGCGAGGGCTTTAATGTCCCGATGTTCGGAATGGTAAAGGACGATCACCACAAAACTAGGGCCCTTGTCGGGACCGGCGGCGAAATTGAGATCAAGCCGGCAAGGTCGGTATTCACCCTTATTTCGCAAATACAGGACGAGGTGCATCGCTACGCCGTAACCTACCACCGTTCAAGGCGCTCGGGCGAGACCTTCAAAAGCGAGCTTGAGGATATCCCCGGCATAGGCAAAACCCGCGCGAGGGAGCTTATTATGCATTTCAGGTCGATTCAGAGTCTTGCTCAGGCGGAGGTTGAGGAGATAAGCCGGGTAAAGAGCATGAATATGCCCGCCGCTGTACGTCTTAAGGAATATTTAAACGGACAGATAAACGACCGCGATGAGGAGGGAAACAACTGACTTAAGAACCGTCGGTTTTAAATACCGATGTCTGAAAGGAGAAGAAAATATGTGGGGAGAAAAGATATTTTACGAGGTTTTCAGGCAGAAACTTATTGATAAAAAGGATGTTTACGAGATCAATTTCTATATCTAAGGCGACAAAAAATACGATGACTGCTGGATGGGCTACAGCTATGACGGCGGAAAGGATTCTTATTGGTTCGGGTTGCCTGATGTAGACTGTAGATCCTATGTGTACGCAACCGCCGACGAAATACTCAACGCGAAGGTTTTTTTCGGGCGGTCGATGCACGAGCTGTGGGATAAGGTCTGTTTTTCTATGATAAACGGATTAGGCGCGATAGATTGGGCCGCTTACAATTGCTTCGGATACTATTATTGCAGAAAGCAGGATGCCTGTGACGTTGCAAAGCTCGCCGTAAAGAAGCAGGGCGGCGACCTTGAAGCCTTAAGCAAAAAGCTCGAAGCGATAGTTGAGACCGACGACAATATAATATACACGGCGTATTTTAAAGAGAAGATGGTTGCGTTTGCTTATTGCTCGGTTGAGAATGATTTCCCCGGATATACCGACGGCCCCATCGGTCGCATAAAGGCGATATATGTCGAGGAAGAATACCGCGTACACGGAATAGCGAGCTATCTGATCAGGTGCTGTGAAAATTGGGCAGGATCGAAGGGCTGCAAATATATTGCGGCCGATTGCGGTAAGGATGATGAAAACACCGGAATTACAAAGCTGTGTTTATTTAACGGCTTTAAAAAGACGGAGGAGGCGCCGTACTGTATTAATGATTTAAGCGGTAACGGCGAGCGGAGATATCAGCGCTGATTTTTTTGCTTTGCGACGGAGGCTTTTCCCTTTTTAAAACCGTACATCATTATCGGACGTTGCTGTAAAATACCGGCCGTTTTGTGAAAAGTGTAAAACATCGGATACTTTTTTATTGACAAGTGCACCGAATAATGCGATAATATAACAAAATTGTAATGATATTGGTGCGCTTATGCTTTTTTGGAGGAAGTTGTATTGAGGATTATTACCGGCACGGCACGTTCGGTGCGTCTTAAAACCTTGGCTGGGGATAATACCCGTCCTACCTCCGAGAGGGTCAAGGAAGCGCTGTTCAGTATAATTCAGTTTGAAATAGAGGGCCGCCGTGTACTCGATTTATTTGCCGGCAGCGGTCAGCTTGGACTTGAGGCGTTGAGCCGGGGAGCAAAAAGCGCCGTGTTTGTTGATAATTCGAAGGAAGCGGCCGGTATAATAAAGGAAAACATAGCCGCTACCCGATTAAGCGGAGCGCGTTTTACGGAGTGCGACGGAATTTCTTATATAAAACGCTCGGCCGATACCTACGACGTGATCTTTCTTGATCCGCCGTATTCCACCGGCTTGCTTGAAGCGGCGCTCATACCCGCTTGCGAGCATTTATCGGCAGGAGGGGTGATTGTGTGCGAGCACCCGAAGGACGAGCCTCCCGGTGAGATCGACGGGATGAGTGTGCGGCGGTACCGCTACGGTGCGGTGGCGCTGAGCGTTTACCGCAAGGAAGGATGAGTTTGTTGAACGGTACCACGGTGGTGTGCCCGGGTAGCTTTGATCCCGTTACCAAGGGCCATCTCGATATTATAAAGCGTGCGGCGCAGATGTTTGACCGCGTAATAGTTGTGGTTATGCACAATGCCGGAAAGTCGCCGAGCTTTACGGCCGATGAACGTGTGGATATGTTAAGACGTACGGCCGGAAAGATCGAAAACGTCGAGGTCGATTGCTACGACGGATTGCTTGCCGATTATGTAAGAGAGAAAAAGGCGAAGGCCATTGTCAAGGGATTAAGGGCGGTTTCGGATTTCGAATATGAGTTCCAGATGGCCCTTACAAATAAAAAGCTTTGTCCTCAGGCCGATACGGTTTTTTTGACAGCCCAATCGGAAAACATGTATTTAAGCTCCAGCATTGTTAAGCTTGTCGGCTCTATGGACGGAGATATAAGTGATTTTGTACCGGAAGAAATTTACGAGGATATAAAAAAACGCTTGAGCGGAAAGGATAGTTAAAAAATGAATGTTGAAGAATTGCTTGACCAGATAGACGATATGCTCGAAAAGGGTTGGAGCTGGCCCGGCGGACGCCGTGTTGTTGATGCCGAAAAGCTCAGGGTAGTAGTGGACGACATACGCCTTAATATGCCGGGCGAGATCAAGCAGGCCAAGGGGATAGTGGCCGACCGTGCCGACATAATAACCACCGCCAAAAAAGAGGCTGAGGGAATAGTCCGTGCAGCCGAGGAGCGCGCCCGTGCCATAGTCGCTCAGGAGGAAATCGTGCGTCTGGCTCAGGCCAAGGCCCACGAAATAATTGCTCAGTCACAGAATAAGAGCCGTGAAATGCGCAAGGCGGCTCAGGATTTTGTCGACGATCTTATGCGTCGGGCCGACGAGGAGCTTACGAGGAATCTTTCGGATGTAAGAAAGACCCGTGCGGCGCTCAAACAGCAGTCTCCGAGTGTAAGCGCTGCCCAGGCGGCCGCCAAAGAGAGCGAAAGATAGTTTTCGCATAAGGTAATCTATAAAGAAAACTAAAGATGGTTTTTGCATTATAAGATAACCTTTTCAGGTTACACCGCAAACCGATATACCGTAAGGCGCTATATGGCATCGGTTCGGGTGCTTTATACCGAAATCGGCGCGTTGTTCCTGTACGGTGCAGCACTTATTTGAATGAATACAGGAAAACTCCGTTTGCGGGAATGACCGCAAGCGGAGTTTTTGTGTTTGCCTTCGCGGTTACATTTGCTTTTACTTTACTTTTACAAAATATCTGCCGGACTAACCGATTTCGGACGGCAGATGCTGCCCATAATCGACGCACTTGCCGATTTCGGCAATTACTGTAAATCGGTGCTGGAGCACTGATTGCCAAAAGCCTTTATCTTCCTTTTAAAATGCTTTTTAATTGCAATAATGTATAAATGCATTGATTATGTATAAAAATTCGGTATACGCAACACCTGTCAGCCGCAATCCTCGGCGCAAAACACAAAAAAACGGACGATTAAGGCGCATTTATACTGCAAAATCATATAAATCACAAAAATGCTCGGAAAAGGGTTGACAAGAATGAATATTTATGTATAATAAATGTAACATTATACATCGGAGGCAATAAAAATGATTGATACAAGCATTAAAAAGGTAGTGCTCGCCTATTCCGGCGGACTTGATACATCAATAATAATTCCCTGGCTTAAGGAGAATTACAATAACTGTGAGGTCATAGCCGTATCGGGAGACGTCGGACAGGGAACCGAGCTTGACGGACTTGAGGAAAAGGCCAAAAAGACCGGCGCTTCAAAGCTTTACATCGAGGACCTTAAAAAGGAATTTGTTGAGGATTATATTTATCCCACCGTTAAAGCCGGTGCGGTTTACGAGGGGGATTATCTGCTCGGTACCTCCTTTGCCCGTCCGATAATTGCCAAGAGGATAGTCGAAATAGCAAAAAAAGAGGGTGCCGACGCAATTTGCCACGGCTGCACCGGTAAGGGCAACGATCAGGTGCGTTTTGAGCTTACGATAAAGGCCCTTGCTCCCGAAATGAAAATAATAGCTCCGTGGAGGATATGGGACATAAAATCGCGTGAGGAAGAGATCGAATACGCTGAGGCGTACAACATTCCTCTTAAAATAAACAGGGAAACCAATTATTCCAAGGACAAAAACCTGTGGCATCTTTCGCACGAGGGACTTGACCTTGAGGATCCCGCAAACGAACCTAAGTACAACGAGCCGGGCTTCCTTGAAATGGGAGTTTCGCCCGAAATGGCACCGGATAAGCCGACCTATGTGAAGATAAGCTTCGAAAATGGCGTTCCGGTGGCGATCGACGGCAAAAAGCTCGGTGCGGTCGAAATGATCGAGACCTTAAATAAGCTCGGCGGCGAAAACGGCATCGGCCTTGCCGATCTGGTCGAGAACCGGCTTGTCGGAATGAAGTCGCGCGGAGTTTACGAAACGCCCGGCGGCACCATCCTTTACAGGGCTCATCAGGTGCTCGAGACCCTTTGTCTCGATCGCGACACCCAGCACTATAAGGAGCTTGTGGCTTCGCGGTTTGCCGAGCTTGTATACTTCGGTCAGTGGTTTACTCCGCTGAGGGAGGCGCTGTCGGCCTTTGTCGATAAAACCCAGGAGTATGTAACCGGGGACGTTACCTTAAAGCTTTACAAGGGAAATATGATAAACGCCGGGGTTGTGTCGCCCTATTCGCTTTACGACGAGGAGATAGCAACCTTTGACGAGGACGAGGTTTACGACCAGAAGGATTCGGCCGGATTTATAAATCTTTTCGGTCTTCCGATAAAGGTTCAGGCGCAAAAACGGCTTAAAAAATAAGATTTGAAATATAACAGAGGTTAATAGCGAAAGGTGCTTTGTTGTTAGCCCTTGTTATACCATAAAAGTGTCAAAGCGTCGCATTTTAAGCGATTGTGACCGATAAAATACGCCGGGGCTTAAATTTTGCTCCGGCGGATTTTAAAAACAGGAAAGGATCAGGGGCCGTATTCCGGTTTTTGGGGAGACGGCGGACGGTATTCATGAAAAAAATACGGGTATTTATAGACGGCAACAGCGGAACCACGGGACTTCGCATAAACGAGCGGCTGGAAAAGCTTGAAAACATCGAGCTTTTGAGCATATCGCCGGAACTCAGAAAGGATCTCTCCGAAAGGGCAAGACTTATAAGAGCGGCCGACATTGCGTTTTTGTGTCTGCCGGACGAGGCGTCGAGGGGGATTTGCGACATATTAAAGGGCGAGGAGGTAAAGATAATCGACACCTCTACCGCCCACCGTACCGACACGGATTTTGCATACGGCTTTGCCGAACTGTCCGACCTGCACCGTTCATCAATCGCAAAAAGCAATCGCGTTGCGGTTCCCGGCTGCCATGCGAGCGGATTTACAGCGATAGTTTATCCTCTTGTCAAAAGGGGGATAATTTCGGCTCAGAGCCCTGTGTCATGCTTTTCGCTTACCGGATACAGCGGCGGCGGAAAGGCCATGATAGCCGATTACGAGCAGAAAAAAAGCAAGGAAATGTATTCGCCCAAGCTTTACGCTCTTTCTCAGCAGCACAAGCATTTAAAAGAGATGAAGCATGTTTGCTCGCTTGAAAACTTTCCGGCATTTTTTCCGATCGTGGACGATTATTACAGCGGTATGGCCGTTACCGTACCGCTTTTTGCAAACGATATGAAGAAAAAGGTATCGTGCGATGAACTTTTTGAGGAGCTTAGCGCTCACTATGCCGGCTCGAAGCTTATAAAGGTTAAAAAAGACTTGGCCGGGTCGATATTCGCCGGAAGCCTTTCGGGGTACGATAATATGGAGCTTATAGTATCGGGAAACGACGAACGCATGAGCGTTACCGCGCTTTTTGACAACCTCGGCAAGGGAGCGTCGGGAGCGGCGGTGCAGTGCATGAACATCATGCTCGGCTTTGACGAGACCTTTGGACTTGACATAAAGGAGTAATGGATTTATGAAGTTTATAAACGGCTCCGTAACCGCCGCAAAGGGCTTTAAGGCCTCGGGTGTGCATTGCGGAATAAGGAAGAACCGGTCGAAAAATGACCTCGCCCTGATAGTATGCGAAAAACGGGCGGCGGCGGCCTGTGTTTACACAAAAAATCTTGTAAAGGGTGCGCCGATATACGTTACAAAGGAAAACGTCGCCGACGGATATGCAAGGGCGATAATCTGCAATTCCGGAAATGCCAACACCTGCAACGAAAACGGAATAGAAATCGCACGGAATATGTGCTCGCTGTGCGAGGAATACGCCGATATCAGTGCGTCGGACGTTATAGTGGCATCGACCGGAGTTATAGGTCAGCCGCTTGATATAACCCCCATTAAAAACGGGATGAGCGAGCTTGTCGCCTCCCTCGGCAGCGATCCGTTGCCGGCAGCCCAGGCCATAATGACAACCGATACAATAGATAAACAATTTGCGGTCGAATTTACGGCGGACGGCAAAAAATGCGTTGTGGGCGGAATTGCAAAGGGCTCGGGAATGATACATCCCAACATGGCGACCATGCTTGTGTTTGTAACGAGCGACGTCGATATCTCGCCCGAAATGCTGCAAAAGGCGCTTTCAAGCGACGTTGAGGATTCATTTAACATGATAAGCGTTGACGGAGACACCTCTACCAACGATATGGTAAGCGTAATGGCGAGCGGACTTGCCGGCAACAAAAAAATAACCGGCGAGGGGGAGGATTATTCGGCCTTTTGCGAGGCGCTCGGAGCCGTTACCAAAAACCTCTGCCGTAAAATAGCGAAGGACGGAGAGGGTGCGACCAAGCTTATAACCTGCAGGGTTAGCGGAGCGAAGGACAAGCCGACCGCCAAGATTGTTGCAAAATCGGTTATATCCTCAAGCCTTTTTAAAGCGGCAATGTTCGGTGCGGACGCCAACTGGGGCCGGGTGCTGTGCGCCGTCGGTTACAGCGGTGCGGACATAGATGTTAATAAAATTGACGTATCGTTTTCATCGGAAAACGGCAGCGTGGAGGTTTGCGCGGCCGGCTCGGGAGTTGATTTTTCGGAGGAGAAGGCAAAGGATGTGCTTTCGAGCGACGAGGTGAGCGTCGCAATAAATCTTAATTCGGGCGACTTTGAGGCCACCGCTTGGGGTTGTGATCTGACCTATGATTATGTTAAAATAAACGGGGACTATAGGACCTGAAAATAGGTGTTGTGAATGCTGTACGCTGTACTTTAAAGGTGCAACACGAGAGAAAAACAAAAAGGAGACCGACCTATGGATATAACCAATGCCCAAAGGGCGAGCGTGCTGGTGCATGCGCTGCCATACATTCAGCGTTACACCGATAAGATCCTTGTTATAAAATACGGCGGAAACGCAATGATAAACGAGGAGTTAAAGGCAGCGGTAATGAGGGATATTGTGCTGATGTCCCTTATAGGAGTCAAGGTAGTGCTTGTGCACGGAGGCGGACCGGAAATTTCCGAGGAATTAAGAAAAATCGGAAAGACCACCGAATTTGTAGACGGGCTTCGGGTTACCGACAAGGAAACGGTCGAAATCGTACAAATGGTGCTGGCCGGTAAGATCAATAAAAGCCTTGTTAATATGATAGAATCGCTCGGCGGTAAGGCGGTAGGTCTTTGCGGAATAGACGGCGCAATGCTGAAGGCAAAGCCTATGCGCAAGGAGCTCGGTTTTGTCGGCGATATAACGTCGGTCGATGCATCGATTATTCTCGATGTTCTTGAAAAGGGGTACATTCCGGTAATATCGACCGTCGCTTGCGACGATGACGGCAATGTATATAACGTAAACGCCGATACTGCCGCCGCCAGAATTGCCGGAACCTTAAAGGCCGAAAGCTTTATATCCATGACCGATACGGTCGGAATTTTAAAGGACAAGGACGATTCTTCGACACTTATTCCGGTGGTTAACGTCAGCGACGCGCCGCGACTTGTGCGCGAGGGGGTCATATCGGGCGGCATGATACCCAAGGTTGAATGCTGTATTGAGGCTATACGCCGCGGGGTTAAAAGGGTGTTTATAATTGACGGGCGAATTCCTCATTCGATTCTTATTGAAACCCTTACCGATGAGGGAATAGGCACAATGTTTGTCTGATAAGCGGACAGGATTTAAGACTATCTACCGGTTTTCTGACTTATCGGCAGAAGCCTTAAAGCGGACTTTTATAATATTTTGTTTAATTTCCGGGCGGCCGCGAAGGCGCCCTTGCCCGTTTTGCGGGCAAGGGCTAAAGGGCCCCAAAGCGGCCCGGTTTAAGAGTTTAAAATGATATAAAGGGGCCCTTTGTCAGCGCGGCTGACGCCTTCGCGAAAAAACGAAAAAAGACTGCCGATTCAAGCGGCGACAAAAAAGAAAAATCCGAAAGGAACGGGGTTTTCAGATGAACTCAGAAACGATAAAAAAGCTCGACTCGCGTTATATAGCCGGCACATACCGCCGGAACGATCTTGTTATAACCGAAGGGATCGGATCGGCCTTTTACGATGAGAACGGCAAGCAGTATACCGATCTTACCTCCGGTATAGGTGTTAACAGCTTCGGAGCGTGCGATGACGAGTGGGTGAGCGCCGTAACGGCCCAGCTTTGCCGTTTGCAGCATACCTCTAACCTTTATTATACCGAACCGCAGGTGGCTTTGGCGAAGCTTATTTGCGAAAAATCCGGCATGAGCAAGGTGTTTTTTTCAAACAGCGGAGCGGAGGCCAACGAGTGCGCGATAAAAACGGCGAGAAAATATTCTTCGGACAAATACGGAGACGGACGGAATGTAATAATCACACTCGAAAACAGCTTTCACGGCAGAACCGTAACCACCCTTTCGGCAACCGGTCAGGAGGTTTTTCACAAGGATTTTGCCCCTTTTACCGAAGGCTTTGTTTTTTCGAAGGCCAACGATTTTAAAAGCATCAAAAAGCTTTGCGAGGGCGAATATAAAGATAAAATCTGCGCTGTGATGCTCGAGCTCGTTCAGGGCGAGGGCGGAGTTATAGCTCTCGAAAAGGACTATGTCGAAAAGGTTGCCGGCTTTGCGGCGGATAACGATATTCTGCTTATAGTCGACGAGGTCCAAACCGGAGTCGGCAGAACGGGTTCATTTTACGCTTATATGCAGTACGGCATTTCGCCGGATATTGTAACGTCGGCCAAGGGTCTCGGCGGCGGACTGCCCATAGGTGCTACACTTTTCGGCAAAAAGACGGCCGATGTGTTATCTTTCGGCGATCACGGCTCGACCTTCGGCGGCAATCCCGTTTGCGCTGCCGGAGCGTACAGCATAATAAGCCGTATGAACGATGAGTTTTTAAATGGTGTTAAAAGAAAGGGAGAGCTTGTAAGGCAGCGGCTCTCATCATGCGAAAAGATCAAGAATATATCGGGGCTCGGCATGATGATAGGCTTTGAAAGCGATAAAGCGCCGTCGGACGTTGTAAAGGAATGTCTGGCGGCCGGGGTGCTTGTGCTTACGGCTAAAAATAAGATACGTCTTTTGCCGCCGCTCAACATTGACGAAAACGAGCTGTTAAATGCGATCGAGACGGTAGTTCTTACCATCGACGGCAAAAAGAACGATGAGCCTTCAGCCGGCGGTCATGACGGTTTTGAAGAACAATGCGATTGCGATGATGATTGCTGTGACGACGATTGTTGCGACGATTATTGTGATGACTGCCGCGACGGAGATGCTTGCGGACATGAGGATGATTGCTGTGATGACGGCTGTAATTGTCACGATCACTCGGGATACATCCACTAAGAAAAGAAAAACGGAGGAATGAAAAATGGAACATTTATTAAAGCTTGCCGATCTTTCGGGAGAGGAAATAATCGAGATACTGAATCTTGCCGATCAGCTTAAATATGAGCGCAAAAACGGCATTGAGCATAAATATTTAAAGGGTAAAAGCCTCGGAATGATATTCCAGAAATCCTCCACCCGTACCAGGGTATCCTTTGAAACCGGTATGTTTGAGCTCGGCGGACAGGCCCTTTTTTTAAGTCCGCGCGATTTGCAGATCGGCCGCGGAGAGCCGGTACAGGATACGGCGCGTGTGCTTTCGAGGTATTTAAGCGGTATCATGATAAGAACCTTCGAGCAGTCGGAGGTCGAAAACCTTGCAAAGTACGGTTCGATTCCGATAATAAACGGCCTTACCGACTATGCTCATCCCTGCCAGGTGCTGGCCGATCTTATGACGATAAGGGAACACAAGGGGGCTCTTTCGGGACTTAAAATGTGCTTTATAGGCGACGGCAACAATATGGCGAACTCACTTATTGTCGGCGGAATTAAAATGGGAATGAGCGTGGCGATAGCCTGCCCGGATGATCACCGTCCCGATGAGGAAATCTGCAAATGGGCGAGTGAAAACGGCGAATTTTTGTGCACCGATGATATTCTGCTCGCCGCGAAGGACGCCGACGTGCTTTATACCGATGTCTGGGCGTCGATGGGACAGGAGAGTGAAGCGGCCCTTCGCAAGGAGATATTTAAAGATTACCAGATAAACGATAGTGTTATGTCGGCCGCCGAAAAGGATGCGATGGTGCTGCACTGCCTGCCGGCTCACAGAGGTGAGGAGATAACGGCCGAGGTCTTCGAGGCTCATACAAATGAGATTTTTGACGAGGCCGAGAACCGTCTGCATGCCCAAAAGGCGGTTATGGTAAAGCTCATGGGAGGCAAAGGCTCATACAGCAATCACGGCGGGTTCGATCTTTAAACAAGGGGATTGCCCCCGGCAAAACCGGTTCTTGTCTGTCGGGTGCGGCGCAATCATCAAAAATAAACAACTTAAAACATCAGCGGTCAGGGGGAGTAACCGATAATGAAAAAAGCCTATATAATACTTGCCGACGGTCATGTTTTTGAAGGGAATTTCTTCGGAGACGACCGACCGGTCACGGGCGAGCTTGTTTTTACCACCGGAATGGGCGGATACATTGAGACCCTGACCGATCCGAGCTACTTTGGACAGATAATAATGCAGACCTTTCCGCTTATAGGAAATTACGGCTTTATACCCGAGGATTGTGAGTCGGAAAGCTGCTTTGCACGCGGATATATCGTCCACGATCAGTGCGAAACGCCCTCGAATTTCAGAAGCGGCGGCACCGTCGGCGATTTTCTCAAAAGCCACGGAATAACGGCGGTATGCGGAGTTGACACCAGAGCGCTTACCCTGATTATTCGCGAACACGGTGTTATGAACGCCGCTATCACCGATGCTTTGCCCGATGATATGCCGGAATTTTTAAATAACCTTTCCGGATATAGGGTGAGCGGCTCGGTCGAAGCGGTAAGCACAAAAAAAGAAATCGTTTTTACCGCTGACGGTGAGCAAAAATACCGCGTTGCGCTGTATGATTTCGGTCACAAAATGAACATTGTAAGATCCCTTACAAAGCGTGGTTGTGAAGTGACGCTTTTGCCCTTTGATACTCACGCTCAGTATGTTATATCACGCGGATTTGACGGAGTGATGCTTTCTAACGGGCCGGGAGATCCGGCCGATAACACAGAGGTTGTTGAGGAGATAAGAAAGCTCTTCGGCAAAATTCCGATGTTCGGAATATGCCTCGGGCATCAGCTTTTGGCTCTCGCCTCCGGAGCAAAGACCGAAAAGCTCAAATACGGCCACAGGGGAGTAAACCAGCCGGTAAAGGAACTGAGTTGCGGTCGTGTGTACATATCGAGCCAGAACCACGGCTACGCCGTAAAGGGCGAAAGTCTTGAAAAAATCGGTGCGAAACAGAGCTTTGTAAACGCCAACGACGGCACGAACGAGGGGGCATTTTATCCCGGTAAAAGGGCCTTTTCGGTGCAGTTTCATCCCGAGGCCTGCTCCGGACCCAAGGATACCGAATTCTTGTTCGACAGGTTTATAAAATTGATGGAGGAGGGAGAATAATGCCTTTTGACAAAAGCATTAAAAAGGTTCTTGTTATAGGCTCGGGTCCTATAGTTATAGGTCAGGCGGCCGAATTCGACTACGCCGGAGCCCAGGCTTGCAGAGTGCTTAAAAGCGAGGGCATTAACGTTGTACTTGTAAACTCCAATCCTGCCACCATAATGACCGACAAGGCCCTTGCCGACGAGATATATCTTGAACCTCTTACAGCTCAGACGGTAAAACGTATAATTAAAAAAGAAAAGCCCGACAGTCTGCTTGCGACCCTCGGCGGACAGACCGGACTTACCATTGCGATGCAGCTCGGCCGCGAGGGTTTTTTGCGGGAAAACGGCGTAAGGCTGCTCGGAACCCCTCTTGAGGCGATCGATCGTGCCGAGGACAGGGAGCTTTTCAGGGAAACCATGCTTAAAATCGGTCAGCCGATCATTCCATCACATGTCGCAAACGATATGACCTCGGCCGTAAAGGCGGCCGGAGAAATAGGTTATCCGGTTATTCTGCGGCCGGCCTTTACCCTCGGCGGTGCCGGTGGGGGTGTTGCACACAGCGAGGAGGAGCTAAAGGTCATTGCGGCGAACGCACTTATGATGTCGCCGATAAGCCAGGTCTTGGTTGAAAAATATATTTACGGATGGAAAGAAATAGAATTTGAGGTCATGCGCGACGGCGCCGGCAACGTCATTGCGGTTTGCAGCATGGAAAATTTCGACCCGGTCGGAATCCATACGGGCGACAGCATTGTCATAGCTCCGGCCGTTACCCTTTCGGATAAGGAATATCAGATGCTTCGCACGGCGGCGCTTGATATAATTACCGAGCTCGGCATCGAGGGGGGCTGCAACTGCCAGTTTGCGCTTTCTCCCGACAGCTTTGATTACGCCGTTATTGAGGTCAATCCACGTGTTTCTCGCTCGTCGGCCCTTGCCTCAAAGGCGACCGGTTATCCTATAGCCAAGGTGACGACCGAAATTGCCCTCGGGTACACCCTTGATGAAATTACCAACAGGGTAACGGGAAAAACCTGCGCCTGCTTTGAGCCGGCTCTTGACTATGTGGTTGTAAAAATGCCGAAATGGCCCTTTGATAAATTCTACGGCGCCGACAGGACGCTCGGCACCAAAATGAAGGCGACCGGCGAGATAATGGCGATAGCCCCTACCTTCGAGGCGGCAATCATGAAGGCCGTAAGAGGGGCGGAGATATCGTGCGACACCCTGAATTATGCGAAATTATCGGGTAAGGACCCATTAAAGCTCATCGAAAAATCCGACGATATGCGGTTGTTTTCGGTTTTTTATGCTCTGAAAAACGGGGTTTCGGTCGACAGGATACATTCGGTCACCCGTATAGACAAATGGTTTATAAGCAAGCTTAAAAATCTTGCCGATTTTGAGCGTGAGCTCACATTGACAAGCGGCGAGTATATAGACGACGAGCTTTATAAAAAAGGCAAACTGCTAGGCTACACCGATAAAGCGCTCGAGGGGCTGGCCTTAGCGCCGGTAAAGGAAAGTATCGGTGCCGTTTTCAGAATGGTCGATACCTGCGCCGGCGAATTTGCAGCCGAAACGCCGTATTTTTATTCGTGCTACACCGGCGAACTTTGCGAGGCGGCGGCGCGTATAAAATCCGCAAACAGCGGCAAAAAACGCATAGTTGTGCTCGGCTCCGGTCCTATAAGAATAGGGCAGGGAATAGAATTCGATTATTCGTCGGTGCACTGCGTCTGGGCTCTTAAAAAGCTCGGCTACGAGGTTGTTATAATCAATAACAACCCCGAAACGGTATCCACCGACTTCGATACGGCCGACAGGCTTTATTTTGAGCCGCTTTGCGAAGAGGACGTAATGAACGTAATAAGGGTGGAAAAGCCCGACGGTGTTGTTGTGGCCTTCGGCGGACAAACCGCCATACGTCTTTGCGGATATCTCGACAAAAAGGACATTAAAATACTCGGTACGTCGGCCGAGGGGATAGATATTGCCGAGGACAGGGGACGGTTCGACGAGCTGCTCGGCCGGTTCAAAATAAAAAGACCGAGCTCGATGACCGCCTTTTCGAAGGATGAGGCACTTCGTTCGGCCGAGACCCTCGGATATCCCGTCCTGCTCAGGCCCTCATATGTTATAGGCGGACAGAATATGAGCATTGCCTATACCGCCGCGGATGTCGAAAGATACATGGATATAATTCTTTCGGGCCGGATCGAAAACCCCGTGCTTATCGACCGGTATTTAATGGGTAAGGAGCTGGAGGTCGATGTAATTTCCGACGGCGAGGACTGCCTTATTCCCGGAGTAATGGAGCATATCGAACGGGCAGGGGTGCACTCTGGCGACTCGATAGCCGTTTATCCGGCCTTCAACATAGACGACAAGATGCTAAGCCAGGTGGTCGATTGCTCTGAAAAGCTTGCGCTGTCGCTCGGAACCAAGGGTCTTGTAAACATTCAGTATCTTATTTATCATAACGAGCTGTATGTAATTGAGGTCAACCCCAGAGCGTCGAGAACCGTGCCGTATATAAGCAAGGTGACCGGGGTGCCTATGGTGGAGCTTGCTTCCAGAATAATGGTGGGCGAAAAGCTTACGGATCAGGGCTACGGTACGGGGCTTTACAAGCGGTCGCACTATTTTGCCGTAAAGGTTCCGGTGTTTTCGTTTGAAAAGCTGTCGGATGTCAATTCCTCGCTCTCCCCCGAAATGAAATCGACCGGCGAGGTGCTCGGAATAGGCAGGACGTTAAACGAAGCCCTTTTCAAAGGTCTTGTTTCGGCCGGATACAACATTCCGGATCATCGCGTAAAGGGCGGCGGAGTTTTTATATCGGTAAGCGATAACGATAAATTCGAGATTGTAAAGCTTGCCAAAAAATTTATCGATTTAGGCTTTGATATCTACGCCACAAACGGCACCGCCGACGAAATAGAATCCCTCGGAACGGCGGTTAAACGGGTAAACAAGCTTCGCGAATCGGACGATGCCATAAAGCTTATAGAAACCGGCAACATCGACTACATAATTTACACCGCTTCCAACGAGGCGCAATGCGTAAGCGACTTTATAAGGCTGCATATAAGGGCATTGCAGCTTGGTATTGCTACCCTTACTTCGCTCGATACCGCGAATGCTTTAGCCGATATGATCGCCTCGCGTTTCACCCTTTTAAATACCGAGCTTGTCGACATAAACCACATGAGCGAACATCGTCAGCGGCTGCATTTTACAAAAATGCAGGGCTCGGGCAACGATTACATCTTTTTTGATAACTTCGAAAATGAGATAACATGTCCCGAGGCGTTGAGTATAATTTGCGCCGACCGTCATTACGGTATCGGTGGCGACGGAATAGTGCTTATGGAACACTCCTCGGTCGCCGATGCAAAAATGCGGATATTCAATCTTGACGGCAGCGAAGGCAAAATGGCCGGAAACTGCATACGCTGTGTCGGTAAATATCTTTATGACAAGGGTATTACCAAAAAAGAGAAGATAACCATAGAAACGGCCTCGGGCATTAAAAAGCTTACTCTGTTTCCGTTCGGCGGAAAGGTGGGGACGGTGTGCGTCGATATGGGACGCGCCGAGCTTTCTCCCGAAAAAATCCCCGTAAGGTTAGAGGGGAAAAGAATAATTTCACGAAAGGTGAATTTCCCCTTCGGCGAATATACAGTCACGTGTGTTTCGGTCGGAAATCCGCATTGTGTTGTTTTTTGCGGCAAGGTTGATGCCGTGGATGTGGCGAAAATAGGACCCGAATTTGAAAACAGCAAAATCTTTCCCGAGCGTGTAAACACCGAGTTTGTGCGGGTGATAAACAAAAACACCCTTAAAATGAGGGTTTTTGAACGCGGAAACGGCGAAACGTGGGCTTGCGGAACAGGTGCGTGCGCCGCCGCCGTCGCCGCCGTGGAAAACGGCTATTGCGAAAAGGGCGAGGATATAACGGTTAAATTAAAGGGTGGCGATCTAACGGTAAATTACACCGATGAAACGGTATTGCTTACGGGCGACGCAAAGCTCATTTACGAGGGCGTATTCGAATACTGATTTTGTTTTATGTCGCCGTCTGAAACACTCGCGCTGCGGCGGCAACGGTATTATACCGTCAGTTGATATCATCAGCTTAATAAAAAACGGTCATAGCTCCGTCGGTTTGAAGACAGGTCTATGGCCGTTTTCACTTTTAAAAAAACACCGGGAGAGACGGCGGATCGAGCCCGGAAAAGCATTAGATTTGATTTTAATTATCCTGCGAAACGGGCTGCCTGCAAGCAGCCTCCCGAAAGTAAGGGAAGTTCTGACGGAAAATGCCTTTTTGCGGGCGATGAGGCGGATGATGCATGCAAAGCAAAATCCGGTGCTTGAGGGAGATTGCCGGTGAAATGCCCTTGATGGGGGCCATGGATTAGGCTTGCGGTTTAAGCCGGTGGCTTTTAGTATCAAAAACCGCCGGAAAAGAAAACCGGCGGTTAAAAATTGTGTTTTTAAGCTTAAAGCAGTTCCGTATACCGCAAGTATCGGTGTTAGTGATTCGGTGCCGCTTTATACCGAGACGATAGAAACCGTTTTTGTCAGAGTCTGCAAATATGATTACACAAGAAATATTAAAAGACTTATTACCATTCCCAGAGCCGCACAAAGCGCTCCAAGGGTTATCTCCTTGAGTGTATGTCTCTTTAAATAGAGCGACGACCAGAGCACGCCGGCGAAAACCGCCGCACACGGGCCTATAAATTGCCAGCCGGTAAGGGTCAAAAGCAGAAGTATCGGTCCCGTAATGCTGCACGAATGGCCGCTTGCACGAAGCTTTATTACCTTGTTGCAGATTATAAGAAGCATCGCCGAGAACAGGTAGGCAAAATAAACGAAGGTGAGGTCGCGGCTTAAATTCGCCGCTAAGGCATATACCGCTCCGCCTATATATCCTACGGCTGTAAATATAAAGGCAAAATTCCTTTCGCTTTCGCGGCGGTTCTTTTTTAAAGCGGGGAACAGCTCTACCGCCGGATATGCGAGTACCGGCAATATTCCGAGGAACAGAATTGAAATAAAAAGCTGGGAAAGCGAGGAGTATATGTCCCGCCTTGCCGCATAAAGAATCGTGAAAAGAGCTGACACCATGACCGGAGGAACGGTAATGACTCTGAATATTTTTGCAATTATTGCGAAAAAACCGACCTTTATCTTTTCGCCCTTTTTACGGGTGCTTTTGTTTGTTTTTGCGGATGTTTTCATAACGGCATCAGTCATTTCTTTTGTCTCCCCAGAAGTAAAGCGCCACCGTGCCGGGGCCGGAGTGGCTTCCTATTGTGGTTCCGATGTAGTATATTTCTACATTTGATTTAAGGTTCGGGAAGGTCTGCTCAACAAGTGAAGCGAGCTCGCGCGCCTCCTCGGGGCAGTCCGAGTGGGAAATAAAGCATTTTTTATTGTAACCGAGGCCGCCTTCGGCGTGAATTTTCATCTGATTAAGCGCTTCCAACATGGCGCGCTTTTTGCCCTTTAATTTTTTACGGGGAATGAGATGTCCCTCAAAATCCATGTTGAGGAGCGGACATACCTTAAGCACCGTACCGAACCAGCCGGCCGCCTTTGAAACGCGTCCTCCCTTTATATAAAAGGTCAGGTCGGTAGAGTAGAACCAGTGGTGCATATTGAGTCTTTTTTCTTCGGCGAAGTCGGCAACGGTGTCGATATCGGCGCCGCCGTCGCGCAGGTCGGCGAGGGTATCCATCAGCAGTCCGTAGCCGGAGGAAGCGCCGAGTGAGTCAACAATGCGGATCTTTCTGTCCGGGAATTTGTATTTAAGTTCATCGGCGGCCAGCACGGCGCATGAGTAGGTACCCGAAAGGCCGGACGATAAGCTGACATAAAGAAGATCGTTTCCCTGCTCTAAAAACGGAGTGAAATATCTTATGTATTCGTCGGTGTTTATCTGAGCGGTTTTGGTTTCCTGCCCGGATCTCATGGCGTTATAAAAGTCTTTGAATGAAAGCGACTGACCGAGGTCGTCCTTTAGCTCTTTTCCTCCGAGGGTGTAACTAAAGCAAATGTATTCAATGTTACGGCTTGCAAATTTTTCTTTTGTGAGATCGGCTGTCGATCCGCAGCATAAAATAAAATTACCCATTTCAGATATTTCCTTTCCTTTACGTAAGGGGCTATTTATTTCCCGTTACGTTTAATTTACACTATTTATTTCGGGGCAAATCGCGTTGCATCTCGTTTTTATCTCGCCGTTTTTATTCTTGTCTTGTCCGGCGGATAGTATTCGGCGAATATTTCCGGATTTAAACCGTCAGATATTCATATGCCGTTCGGGCAGTGCTTTTAATTCTTTGCTGTTTTAAAATTTTTTGTGAGCCCGCCCGGTCGTCTTCGGCCGAAAAAATAAACCGTAAACGGCAGCTGAGTTTTAACCGTTACCGATGTTTTTTCTTTGTTGCCGTAATTTCGGATGCAACGCATGATTTTTGCACCTTGTTAATTCTATATGTTTTTCAAAACCAGTGCCACCTATAATGCGTGAGAGTGGCTCTACAACCCTAAAACAGAATTATAGAGATGCAAAAAGCCGACTCTCATAATTGTAGAGTCGGCTAAAAAGGCTGATTTTATGCGGCTTTTCGGGAGTGGTAAAAAAATTAGAGAATATTTTTTCTGATTTTAACCCTGAAGGCTAAAAAAACAATTATTTGCGCCGGAACACCCAAAAGGAATATTATCCATATGTTCATATTCAAAAAAGAAAGGTAAAGACAGCCGAGAATGCTCCATATCATTCCAGAAATTATGTACATGTTTCTTTTGCCGTCGGCCCATATCGAATGGAGAATAAGCAGTACGGTCAGCGATACAGGAACGGCGTAAGCAAATGCCATCCAGTAAACATATCCGCACAGGAATAATACGACAAAAATGAGCAGCGCCGCCGTCCACACGCCGAGAAAGGCAATAAGGGTCACCGAACGGCGGTTAAAGCGATACTTTTTCGGGGGTTCGGGAAGGGCTTCGTTTTCGGGATGGTCGCTTAAAAGATAATCTACCGAAACCGAAAAAATTTCGGCAAGCTGCAAAAGTACGTAAGCATCGGGAACGGCATCGCCGCGCTCCCATCGCGATACGGCTTTGTCGGAATAATTGATTTTTTCTCCGAGCTCATGCTGTGTAAGCTTTGCTCTGGTGCGTAAGGATGCAATGTTTTTAGCTACGGTGTTTTTTAAATTCTCTACCATATTCTCCTCCGTAGAATTCTTTTAATGCTCATGTTTTCGGTGCGTTTTAGCGGGCGGATATGCCTTTATTTAGCAAAAGCAAAAAAATGTCCGTTTTTGTCATACCGTCGTTTTATTTTTTTCGCTTTAATAATATGAATCAGATCAACCGAAAAATTTGTATGTATTATATCACTTATTAATGTAAAATGCAAACGTTATATTAGTTTGGATTACAGTAACGCCCGATGGTGTTCGGTAAAAAGGATTTGCTGCTGATTTTTTGCGGCTTTGCATGGAAAATGCTGTTTTTCGGTTTGATGGATTTATTCTGTTTGATATTTTGTTGGTATTGCTGCCCGGGGAGGCTTTTTTGCCTTTTTAAGGCAAAAATATCAAAAAATCACCGGCGCGGATTATGTATAAAATAAAATACCGTTAAACTGACGCTGGTGCTTTTTTGATGCCGGCATTGCCGGCGCCTCCCCGGAATCCTTAAAGCTCAATCCGATTCTTATAAAAAACATCTTTAGGTTTCTCTTATAATAATTTTATTACGGAAATATACGCCCGAAAACCGTGCTTCGATCCGCTTTAGCGATAAAAATCGATAAACCGGCGGAAAAACTCAAAAAAATCACCGAAATACGGGCAAATATGAGGATTTTTCGCTCATAATTTATTGACATGAAAAGGAAACTGTAGTAAAATTCATAAGAACAGCATGGTGTTTTTGTGTTGTTTAATTGTCTTAAGGGGACAGTTATATTTTTACTCAGACGGAGGAGATCCAACAATGAAAAAACTATTGGCAGCCATTTTGTGTTTGGCTATGATCTGTGTGTGCTTTGCGGGCTGTGGCGAACAGCAGTCTGCGGATGCCGACAAGGTCATAAAGATCGGTGTATTTGAACCGGCTTCAGGTGCTAACGGTGCAGGCGGAAAACAGGAGACATTGGGCGTCGAGTATGCCCATTCGAAGCAGCCCACCGTTGATATAAACGGCGAAACCTACAAGGTAGAGCTTGTCGAGGTCGACAATCAGTCCGCCGATGATAAAGCGGTTACCGCTGCGGCCGAGCTTGTTAACAGTAAGGTGTCTGTTGTACTCGGTTCCTACGGCTCAAGCGTTTCGATAGCAGCTTCCCCGACCTTTGAAGAGGCCGGAATTCCCGCTATAGGCATTACCTGCACAAACACCCAGGTTACCGAGGGCAACAAGCACTATTTCCGTATCTGCTTCCTCGATCCGTTCCAGGGCTCGGTTCTTGCCAAATACGCATGGGACAACGGCATAACCAAGGCTTACACCTTGGCGGAGCTCGGAAATGCATACGACCTCGGCCTTGCAAGCAGCTTCAAAACCGCTTTTGAGAAGCTCGGCGGTACCGTAACGGCAGAAAACTTCCCGACCAACCAGGCTGACTTTACTTCCTACATAACCAACGCCAAAAATTCCGGCGCACAGGCAATATTCTCGCCGACCTCTATATCTTACGCACAGCTTATAGTTGAGGCGGCTGCGACTCAGGGCCTTTCGATCCCCATTTATGCAGGCGATACCTGGGACAGCAACGTTATTTTAGAGGCTGCAAAGGGCAAAAATGTAACCATAAACATAACCACCTTCTATCAGGAGGGCGGTAATGCCGAGTTTGATAACGGCTTTAAAGCGTGGCTCAATGCCGATTCCAAGAGACTTACCAACAACGGCGGAAACGACATAGTATCTGCCGTTTCGGCGATGGGATACGATTCGTATTTTGTCGCTATTGAGGCTATAAAGAAAGCGGCTTCGTCCGATCCCAAGAAGATAAATGAGGCTCTTTGGGGTGTTCAGTATACCGGCGTTACCGGCGAGATCAAGTTTGATTCGGTGAACGGTGATGCCGAGCGCAAGATTGCTTACATTAAGGCGGCCGACACCGCTACCGGCGAATGGAAATTCGTTAAGGAGCAGGGCGTCGAGTAATTTACTTTACGGCTTTGACATCAGGGCCGGATGCCCGTGCATCCGGCCTTGCTTTGTACTTTATACCGCTGAAAAATGTCGAATTTAAACCGGCCTTGATTTTTTTGGGGCCGACCCGAACTGAAATTCGAGATCTCTCAGCTTATGGGGGATAAACTAATGGATTATATTCTTGCCGGCATTTCGGTCGGCGGCCAATATGCCCTTATAGCCATAGGTTACACAATGGTCTACGGTATATTGAGACTTATCAATTTTGCGCACGGCGACCTGTTTATGGCGGCCGGCCTTATAATGGTATATGCCACAACGGCAATGCCGCTTTATCTGTCGATACCGTTCGTTCTTATAGTTACGGTGATAATCGGCTTCACCATTGAACGGGTGGCTTATAAGCCGCTTCGCTCGGCACCGAGAATGTCGGTCATGATTTCGGCTATCGGTGTTTCATATCTTTTACAGAATGTCGCGCTTTATGTAACGGGCGGACTTGCCAAGGTCTATCCGTCCATTCCGTTCCTTTCGGATACGGTGACCATTTTTGGTGCTACTACAAAATGGGTTACCGTTGTTACTCCGGTGCTGACGGTCACCCTTGTAATACTGCTTGTACTTCTCATAAAATTCACGAAAATCGGTATAGCTATGAGGGCGGTTTCAAAGGATTTTGAGACCTCTCAGCTTATGGGAATAAAGATCAACCGGGTAATAAGTACTACATTTATAATCGGCTCGCTGCTTGCGGCGGTTGGATCAATACTTTATTTCAGCAACTACCCCTCGGTCATACCGACATCGGGCGCCATGCCGGGACTCAAATCCTTTGTTGCGGCCGTTTTCGGCGGAATAGGCTCTATTCCGGGAGCGGTTATAGGTGCTTTTATAATAGGTATATGCGAAAACCTTATAAGGGCGGTAAGCATAGGAGGGGTAAGCCTTACTCCCTTTTCCGACGCCTTTACCTTTGCATTGCTTATATTTATTTTGTGCATAAAGCCCTCCGGTCTCTTCGGCGAGAAGACGACCGACAAGGTTTAAGGGGGTGCCGACATGAAAAGAATACTTACCCCTGCACAAAAGAAAACCAATAAAATCTGCAACCTGATACTTTTTGCGGCGCTTGTTGTCGTGCTGATTATAATTGACATGACCTCGAATTCCTACGATATGATATCAAAAGTTCTGCAAAAGGGCTGCGTTTATGCGATAGTTGCCGTATCCATGAATCTTCTAAACGGCTTTACCGGACTTTTTTCACTCGGACAGGCCGGCTTTATGCTTATAGGTGCATACATGTACTCTATCTTTTCGATAGACGATGCAAGCCGCGCGATGGTGTTCCAGTATTCGGGCGATCCGATAGTGAATTTTCAGCTTCCGATGGTCGTTGCCATAATTTTAGCCGGCCTTGCGGCGGCGGCCTTTGCCTTTCTTATAGGACTTCCGGTATTAAAGCTGAAAAGCGACTATCTTGCCATTGCGACCCTCGGATTTGCCGAGATACTCCGCACCATCATCCAGTGGGATAAGCTTGGCCCTCTTACCAACGGCTCTTTCCCGATAAGCAAGCTCAACACCTTTAAGGATGCGCTTAAGGAAACGCCGTTACAGAAAATTTCCTACATCATGCCGTTTTTTCTGGTCGCGTTTGTATGCATAGGGATCATTGCCCTGCTTATACGCTCGACCTACGGCCGTGCGTTCAAGGCCATACGGGACGATGAGGTTGCAGCCGAGGCCATGGGTATAAATCTTGCCCGTCATAAGATGATAAGCTTTGTCGTAAGCTCGTTTTTTGCCGGTATCGGCGGTGCCATGTATGCAATCTTTGTTACCTCGACCAATGCTGCGCCCTTTACCTCGGCCCTTACCTACGAAATACTGCTTATTGTGGTTATAGGCGGAATCGGTTCGGTTACCGGTTCGGTGCTTTCAAGCTTTTTTTATATTGCCTCTCAGGAGTGGTGGCTCAGAGGGCTTGACAGCGGAACCTTTGCCGGTATTTCCTCGCCTATGTTCCGTAACGGCTTCAGGCTGGTGGTATTTTCGGTAATTATAATGATATTCGTGCTTTTCTTCCGCAACGGAATAATGGGCGACAGAGAATTCAGCTCGGTCGGTATCGTTAAAGCCGTAAAAGGAATCCCCGGAAAAGTAAAGGGACTTTTCTCCGGCAAAAAATCCGCCGATGAGACGAAGGAGGCCGAATGATGGAAAGAATACAACAGCTGGAGAATGCCGCCGCAAAGTCCGGTGTTCGGAATGTCCTTCGTCTTGAAAACCTGACCATGCAATTCGGCGGTGTTGTTGCGGTAAACGACCTTAGTATGGAGGTCAACAAAGGCGAGATAGTTTCCCTTATAGGTCCTAACGGAGCCGGAAAAACGACCGTATTCAACGCCATAACGGGAGTTTATCAGCCGACAAACGGTGCGGTATATTTTAACGACCAGCTTATCCTTGAAAATCATCCCAAGGGTAAGATGAAAAAGCTGTATGCGGGTGAGCATGCCGGCGACTACAGGCATTCGGTAGAAAAAACGCCGGATAAGATAACCAAACTCGGTATGGCGAGAACCTTTCAGAACATACGGCTGTTCAAGTCGATGACGGTTTTCGAGAATGTTCTGGTGGCCATGCATATGCGCCGCACGAGCAACCTTTTTACGGCGGTGTTTGGCCTTAACCGTAAAGAGGAAAAAAGAATGCATGAGCATGTAGACGAGCTTTTAAAAACGGTCGGTCTTGACGATGTAAAAAATGAGATTGCAACCTCGCTGCCCTACGGAAAACAGCGCCGGCTGGAGATTGCCCGTGCGCTTGCAACCGAGCCGACGCTGCTGCTTCTTGACGAGCCGGCGGCCGGAATGAATCCTCAGGAAACCGATGAGCTTACCGATTTTATAAAGCAGATAAGAACGGAGTTCGAGCTTACGGTACTGCTTATAGAGCACCATATGAATCTTGTTATGGATATATCCGACAGAATTTACGTCGTGGATTTCGGCAAGCTTATATGCTCGGGCAAGCCCTCGGAGGTTCAAAACGATCCGGCGGTTATCGAGGCCTATCTTGGAGGTGTCTAAGAGGATGAGTAACAATATTCTTGAAATAAAAAACCTTGTTGTTAATTTCGGCGGAATAAAGGCGGTCGACGGCGTATCGATAGATGTAGAGCAGGGGAAAATAGTTACCCTTGTCGGTGCAAATGGTGCCGGTAAATCGACCATTTTGCGCTGTGTGTCCGGAATTGTCCGTCCGAAAAGCGGAGATATACTGTTTGAGGGACAAAGCATAATCGGGAAAACGCCCGATAACATAGTGTCAAGGGGAATAACCCTTGTGCCCGAGGGAAGGCGCGTGTTTCCGAATCTTACGGTGCTTGAAAACCTTAAAATAGGCGCTTATCTCAGGGAGGATTCGATATCGGCCGACCTTGAATACGTTTACTCGCTTTTCCCGAGATTAAAAGAACGCCACTGGCAGCTTGCCGGTACCCTTTCGGGCGGTGAGCAGCAGATGCTGGCTGTCGGGCGTGCTCTTATGAGCCGGCCGAAGCTTGTTATGATGGATGAGCCGTCGCTCGGACTCGCTCCCCTGGTTGTTAAGAGCATTTTTGAGATAATACGCACCATTAATTCTCAGGGGATAACGGTTTTGCTTATTGAACAGAATGCCAATGTCGCTTTGCAGACGGCCCACAAGGGCTATGTGCTCGAAACCGGCCATATAACCATGCAGGGCACCGGACACGAGCTGCTTGCCGACGAAACCGTAAAGGAAGCCTATCTCGGAAAGAGCAGGGCGTAAAGACTTATACGGCAGAAAGCTGCCGATTAAAACGATGCAGCTAAAGATAATAAGTACGCCGGAATATTTGAAATAATATAAAACGTCCCCGGGCCATGTAACGGCATGTGCCCCGGGGACGTTATCTTTTTACTTTTTATCGGTTTAGTTGAGGCCGAAGGATTTAAGGAAGTCGTAGCTGTCCTTAATGCAGTCGAAGGGGTCGCGGCCGTTGCAGACATCCTGTTCAACCAGACCGTACCGGACCTTTTCATCCTCGCAGGCCGCAAGTATTGCTTCGAAATTCATGTTGCCGTAGCCTACGGGCAGCATGGTGAGGTCATTACTCTTGCGATAGGCAAGATCCTTAAGATGAATGCAGGGGGTGCGGCCTTTAAGATGATGTATCCACCAGACGGGATCTCCGCCGCCGGCTTGCACCCAGAAGGTATCGAGGGTGATTCCGAGCTCGTCGGGAGAAAAGGCCTCGCAAAGCATCTCGAGCACTATCTTGTCGGAGTCGTCGTACTGATTGAATTCAAGATTGTGGTTGTGATACATAAGGTACATGCCGTTGTCTTTAAGTACCTTTGCCGGTTCCTTAAAGCGTTTTACAAAGCTGTCAAATTTTTCGCGGTCCTCATATATGTTCGAACAGCCGATTCCTATATTCGAACAGCCGAAAATGCGGTGCTCTTCAATAACCTTCATGGTGTCGTCGGCTATACGGTCGGGGCTTGTGTGGGTAAGGGGGCAGGTAAGGCCGTTTTCTTTAAGCTGGCCGGCCATCCATTCGGGATCATATGCGCATATTCCCGAAAGCTGCACCGTGGTATATCCCATGTCCGCTACCTTTTTTAAGGTTTCGGAAAGGGACTGAGTGTCCTTGCAAAAATCCCTTAATGTGTAAAGTTGAACGCCTATTTTCATTTTTATTACAACCTTTCAAGTAGCTTTTTTAAAGCGTTTGCCGCATAATCGAAGGCGGAACGCTGGGAATCAAAATGAAGTCCGTTTTGGCCGACAATGCTCCGGTTATCGTCGCCCTCTAAAGCAGCCAATCCGGTAAATTCGGCAAGATGGGGCTCTAAGGTCAAGACCCGTCCGCCATTTGCAAAGTAACGGGGCAGAATATACTCAAAGCAGCCCTCGCCCTCACCGGCGGGGACAACGTCGCCGCTTTTAAGCGAATCCTTTATATGAAGGTAATCGACGTAGGGTTCGAGCATGTCCCACGCCTCCTTTACGTCGACTCTGCTTTGTACAAAGTTCGCGGGATCGAATATCAGCTTAATACGGCCGAGCGATTTTGCTATATTAAGGCAGTGCAGAGCGCTTTCGCCGTAAATTTCCTTTTCGTTTTCGTGACAAAGGGTAATTCCGCTGCCCCTTGCCGCCTCGCAAAGACGCTCAAGACGGCTTGCGACCTCGTCGAAATAATCCTGTCCGTCCTTATTGGTCCCGAAAAAGCTGAAAAGACGGTATTTTTTGGCCCCGAGGATTTCGGCGCATTCGATCATATTCTTAAAAGAGTCAAGCACCGGAGCAAAAGGATCGTTAATGTCGGTCTTTCCGGTCGGAGAGCCTATCGACCAGACCGATATACCGGCATCGTCGAGCATTTTACGGATTTCTTTTGCCTCGTCGGGGGTTACGTCGGCGATATTTTTGCCGTCAACTCCGCGAATTTCAAGCATTTCAATGCCATTTGAGCTCATTGCCGATATCTGTTCGGCAAGGGAATCGCCGGCCTCATCGGCAAAGGCCGCAAGCTTAAAATCATACTTCATTACAGTACTCCCTTTTCTATGAGTGTTGAAATATTGCCGCAAAATACAGCTTCGGTCAGCTTTTCGGCGGCTTTCTCATCGAATTCGCCCTTGTCGCAAAGCTCGCCTATTACATTGCAGAAGATCCGGCGGAAAAAATCGTGGCGCGCGTAGGACAAAAAGCTCCTTGAATCGGTGAGCATGCCGAGAAATTTGCCGATATGTCCCTGCTCGCACAGGGTTTTTATCTGCTCCTCAATTCCTCGCTTGTTGTCGCAGAACCACCATGCGGTACCGGTAATACAGCCCTTATATGATGAGGCGACATTGCATAAAATCGGGTAAAGGCCGGGCTTTAAGGCATACAAAACGGTTATCGGAAGAGCGTCATCCATGTTCATTGAGTCGAGCAGTCTTATAAGCTGTGACGGGGTTATGTCCTCACCCATGCAGTCTCCGCCGGCATCGGCTCCGCAACGCTCAAAAAGCTTGGTGTTCGCGTTGCGCCATACGCCGAGGTGCATTTGCATTACCATATCTCTCTTTTTGTATTCGCCGCCTAAAAAGCGGTAAATGTGACCCAAAAAGCCGCTGTATTCTTCCTCGGTTATCGTATCGCCCGAAAGAGCCTTACAGAATACTGCGCCGGCGTCGGATGATGAATATATTGAGTCGGGGAAGAAGGGAAGTCCTACGTCGGAAAAACGGCAGCCGTGCTCTTTAAAAAAATCCATCCGGCTGCAAAGGGCCGATTTGAAGCTTTCAAGATCGGTGACGTCTGTACCGGAAACCTTCGAAAGCCCGTCCATCATCTGCTTCGTTCCGGGCTTGTTTATGCTTAAAATCCGGTCGGTCCTGAAGGATGGGGCGACGGTGAACGAAAGAGCTTCATTTTTGAGCTTTTCATGCCACGAAAGATCGTCGCAAATATCGTCGGTTGTGGCGATGTATCTGACGTTTGAGCCTTCGATGAGTTTTCGGGGGGAGATATGCTCTTTCTTTATTTTTTCGTTTGCCTTATCATATATTTCGTCGGCGGTATCGGGGTTTAGCGGCTCATCGATTCCGAAATATATTGAAAGCTCCATTTTGGTCCAGTAATAAAGCGGATTTGAAGCGGCGGTTTCAAGAGCCGCGGCGTATTTTCTGAATTTTTCACGCATGGGAGCGCTTCCGGTAATGAACTCTTCGTCTGTTCCGAAGCAGCGCATAAGCCGCCATTTGTAATGATCTCCGCCCAAGAACATTTCTCCTATGTCGGAGAATTCCCTGTCCTCGTATATCTCCTTGGGAGAAAGATGACAGTGATAATCGAATATAGGAAGATCGCGATTTTTTTCATACAGCTTAAATCCGCTGTTGCTTTTCAAAATGTAGTTTTTATCCATTATAACAGCTCCTTTTACCTTGTGTTTTTATAAAAAAGTATTGATTATAGTGAACGATTGGTATAATATATAATCAATATAACAGTATTCTTGATTTTTAAAGGAATTAAGAGGTGTATGTTGTGAGTATAATTTATGAATATCGGTCGGGCGGAATGTATCTTCATCATTCGCTTGATGAGCGTCCCGACCCGGAGGCGTTCCAGATGCATACCCATGACACGGCCGAAATACTTTGTTTTATTTCGGGAAAGGGCAAGTATTTTGTTGAGGGTAATTATTATCAGCTTACCCCGGGCTGCATACTTATAATGCGCTCGAATGAATCGCACAAGCTGCATATTGAAAGAACCGCCCCCTACGAGCGTATAGCCCTTCGCTTTCCGGAGACACTGCTGCTCGGAATAGACCCGGAGCGTTACCTTTTAAGGCCCTTTACGCTAAGGCCGCTCGGTACGGCCAACCGCTACACCCCGGAGAATACCGGAATTGATTTTGTCCGGTATATGCTGTCGATGATACCCGAAACCGGAAGCGGCGAGTACATCCGCCGTCTTGCAATAACCGGTGTGTTGCCTGGACTTTTGTATGAGCTCGAGAGGTATTTTTCAAAGAATGTAACCGCCGTGCCCGACGACAAGCCCAAGGAGATGGTTGCGTCGGTTATAGAATATATAAATTCGCATCTTTTTGACGATTTTACGCTGGACACGCTTTCCGAACGTTTTTATATCAGCAAATCGTATCTTAACCGCCGGTTTAAAGAGGCGACCGGCAGCACCCTTTGGAACTATGTCCTTATAAAACGCCTTATGGTGGCGCGCGAGGAAATACGCTCGGGACAGCCGGCAACCAAGGTTTTTGCCTCGTGCGGATTCAAGGACTATTCCGGATTTTACCGTCAGTACCGGTTGCATTTCGGGGTATCTCCGAAGGATGATAAGTTGAACGATATGTGGACGGCGGCTGATAATAATGGCGGCAGATAATGGACACCGCCGTGTGATAGGTCGGCTCTATCGGCGGAGCATCGTCATTTTTTAACAGCTGCCATGTCTTTGGCTTTTTTGCTCTTTTTATCGTTTTGTTGCGAAACGGGCGGTTTTTGCTAAATCCGATCAAGCTTTACGGTGCGGCCGGACAACCGAATATGTATTTTCACAGTGCGCCCGGAAAAATATTCCCGGGCGCATTTTTACGGCTTTAAACTATTTATTGTTATAGGTTCCCGAGGTATCGGCCAATACCTCATTTACCCCCTCTTTGCGACGGGAGGTCTTAACGCGCTTCATAAGCTCGTCATAGAACAGATCGTCGTCTATCGGCAGGGTCACCTCGCGTCCGAGGAAGGCGGAAAGATGCATTGCGTTGGAAATGCTAAGTCCGTTTATACCCTCGACACCCTCGGCAACAAGGGGCTCGCCGCGGAGGATAGCGCCTGCAAAGGCGTTGAGAACGCCGACATGCTCGGTATCCTCTCCGGTTACCTCAACCTCGCTTCTTGTAAGCTTGGGCTGGCCGAAGGGAATGGTGTTTGTACGGGAGAATTCCGGCTCCGGCATGTCAAGCTTCCACATATAAAGCTTGCCGTTTTCGGCGATGAGCTTGCCGGAATCAAGGGTTATTTCAAAGCGGTTTGAACCGGGGGCGTCGCCTGTGGAGGTGATGAAGGTTCCGGTAGCGCCGTTGGCGTATTCGACGTATGTCGTAACGTCGTCCTCAACCTCTATGTCATGCCATTTGCCGAACTTCATTTCGGTTCTTACCTTTACGGGCATGCCGCAAATCCACTGCCACAGATCAAGGTTGTGGGGGCACTGGTTAAGCAGAACGCCGCCGCCTTCGCCCGACCAGGTCGCACGCCATGCGCCCGAATCATAATAGGCCTGTGCACGGTACCAGCTGGTGATGATCCAGCTTGTACGGCGGATCTCGCCCATCTCGCCGCTTTGAACGATCTCCCTCATCTTGCGGAAGACCGGATTTGTACGCTGGTTGAACATAAGGCCGAAAACAACATTGCTCTTTCTGGCCTGTTCGTTCATTTCCTTTACCTGCTTTGTGTAAACGCCGGCAGGCTTTTCGGACATTACATGAAGTCCGCGCTTCATAGCGGCTATTGCAAGGGGAGGATGGAAGTAATGCGGAACGCATATTAAAACGGCGTCAACAAGACCGCTGTCCATCATTTCCTCTCCGGTATTAAACTGCTTTGCGGCGGAGATGTGTTCGGTTGCCCATGCAAACTTTGCAGGATTTATATCGGCTACGGCCGTAACCTCTATTTCGGGGCATTTACCGGCAAGTATATTGCCGATATGGCCCGTACCCATATTACCGAGGCCTATAACTCCGAGTCTTACTTTTTCCATAAGATCAAGTCTCCTTAAAATTAAACTTTGTTTAGCTTATGTGTACGGTTGCTGCAAATATCGGTTTTTACCTCTATTGTATAACACGCGTACAATACAAATTCTATAATACATTCTAATTGACAAAATTCAAGGATAAAACCGCTCGGAGATATTGAAAATATGATACATTTTTATATATTGCTCGGAACTGTGTTTTTAGCTGTTAAAAACAACGGAAGCCCCTCTTCCGTTTGTTCGGCACTTGACAAAAACGGTTTATACGGGTTAAAATAATTATTTGTAAGTATATTGAAAGGGACGGTAGATCCAAGTTGGCACCGAAGAAAAAAGAGTATACCAATGACAGTATAACCGCCTTAAAGGGCGCCGACCGTGTGCGAGTAAGGCCGGCTGTTATATTCGGTTCGGACGGGCTTGAAGGCTGCGAGCATTCCGTGTTTGAAATAATTTCAAACTCGGTCGATGAGGCGCGCGAGGGTTACGGCGACAAGATTATTGTTACACGTTATTCCGACCGCTCCATAGAGGTGGAGGATTTCGGACGGGGAATACCGGTCGATTATAATAAAAATGAACAGCGCTATAACTGGGAGCTTTTGTATTGCGAGCTTTATGCCGGAGGAAAGTACGGTAACGACGCCGATAACTACGAGTTTTCTTTGGGACTCAACGGTCTGGGCCTTTGCTCGACCCAATATGCGTCGGAATACATGGACGTCGAAAGCCGGCGCGACGGAAAGCGCTACACCCTGCATTTTGAAAGGGGCGAGAATGTCGGGGGGCTCCATAGCGAGGATTATTCGGGGCGCCAGACCGGAACCAAAACGCGCTGGAAACCCGACAGCTCGGTTTTTACCGAAACGGCGATTCCGCTTGAATATTTTCAGTTTACCCTTAAACGCCAGGCGGCGGTAAATGAGGATATAAAATTTATATTAAGGGATCAAAACGGCAAAAGCTTTGATACCTACGAATATTACTATAAAAACGGTATAGCGGATTATCTCGGGGAGCTTGCCGGAAATGAGCTTTTGACCCCGATACAGGTCTGGCAGACCGAACGTGTAGGCAGGGATAAGGCCGACCGTCCGGATTATAAGGTGAAAATAAAGGCAGCCGTTGCTTTTTCAAACAAAATACAGCTTAAAGAATGCTATCACAATTCGAGCTGGCTTGAATACGGCGGTGCTCCCGACAAGGCTGTAAGGACGGCCTTTGTATCGCAGATCGACGCATACATGAAGGCAAACGGCAAGTATCAGAAAAACGAGAGCAAGATATCATTTCAGGATGTTGAGGACTGTCTGCTTGTGGTAATATCGTCCTCGTCAACCGTGACATCGTACGAAAACCAGACCAAAAAGGCCATAAACAATAAATTTATTCAGGAGTGCATGACCGACTTTTTCCGTCATTCGCTCGAGGTTTATTTTATTGAGAATAAGGCCGATGCCGATAAGATATGTGATCAGATTCTTATTAACAAGCGCTCGCGCGAGCGGTCGGAAAGGGAGCGGCTTTCTCTTAAAAAGACCATGCAGTCGGCCAACGACCTTACAAACAGGGTGCAAAAGTTTGTCGATTGCCGCTCGAAGGATATTTCCCAGCGCGAGCTGTTTATAGTTGAGGGCGATTCGGCTCTCGGCTCGGTCAAGCACGCGAGGGACCCGGAATATCAGGCGGTCATTCCGGTTCGAGGTAAGATACTGAACTGCAACAAGGCCGAATTTGCGAAAATATTCAAAAACGAGATAATTACCGATCTTATAAAGGTAATGGGGTGCGGTGTCGAGGTGCCCTCTAAAACCAACAAGGGGCTTTCGACCTTTAATCTTGATAATCTGCAGTGGAATAAAATAATAATCTGCACCGATGCCGACGTCGACGGATATCATATACGTACCCTTATACTGGCCATGTTCTACCGTCTTACACCGACCCTTATAAACGAGGGTAAGATATACATTGCGGAAACGCCGCTTTATGAGATCCATTCGGGAAAGGATACCTATTTTGCTTATTCCGACGCCGAAAAGGCCTCGATACTTAAAGGTATCGGCCGTCAGCCGGACTCGATCCAGCGCTCGAAGGGACTCGGCGAAAACGAGCCGGAGATGATGAATCTTACGACTATGAACCCGGCGACAAGACGTCTTATAAAGGTAATGCCGGACGTAGTGCGCGACAGCGTGGCGTCGTTCGATCTGTTTTTGGGCGATGATCTTGACGGGAGAAAGAGATTTATTTCCGAAAACGGCAGCGAGTTTATAGAGCTCGCCGACATATCATAAAAATTCACCGAAAGGGAGGCGAAGGTGCTTATGCCGCCGCGAAAAAAGAAAAGCAGCTATGAACGGAAAACGGCCTCGGTCTCTGCCGAGCATACAATCATAATCGGTTCGGGACTTACCCGCGAGCAGGAGGTATCCGATACCCTTGAGACCAACTTCATGCCGTATGCAATGAGCGTTATAATCTCCCGTGCGATACCGGAGATTGACGGATTCAAGCCGGCTCACAGGAAGCTTCTTTATACCATGTTTACCATGGGGCTGCTCGGCAATACAAGGACAAAATCGGCTAACATAGTGGGTCAGACCATGAAGCTGAATCCCCACGGAGACGCCGCTATATACGACACGATGGTGCGACTTACACGCGGTAACGGCGCGCTGCTTCACCCGTATGTCGATTCAAAGGGTAACTTCGGCAAGGCCTTTTCGCGCGACACTCAGGCCGCCGCCGCAAGGTATACCGAGGCAAAGCTCGAAAGCATTTCATCCGAGCTTTTCCGTGATATAAATAAAGATACGGTTGATTTTACCGACAACTATGATGCTACCCTGAAGGAGCCGACCCTTTTGCCGGTAACCTTCCCGAGTGTGCTTGTAAATGCCAACACCGGAATAGCCGTCGGAATAGCGAGCAATATATGTCCCTTTAATTTGAGGGAGGTCTGCACGACGGCCATAGCCCTTATAAGGGACGAGCATCATAATATAAGCGACACCCTGACCGGTCCGGATTTTCCGGGCGGCGGACTGCTCGTTTACAACAAACAGGAGCTTGAAAAAATTTACGAGACCGGCCGCGGCGGCTTCAAGGTGCGTTCGGTCTGGAATTACGACGCGGACAACCGCTGTATCGATATAACCCAGATACCTCCGACCACTACGGTGGAGGCGATAATCGACAAGACGGTCGAGCTGATAAAGACCAAAAAAATAACCGAGATCGCCGATATAAGGGACGAGACCGGATTGCAGGGACTTCGCATTACCATCGACTTAAAACGCGGAGCCGATCCCGATAAGCTTATGCAGCGTCTTATGAAGATGACCCCGCTTGAGGATACCTTTTCCTGCAATTTTAACGTCCTTATCGGAGGTACGCCGAGGGTGCTCGGAGTTTCGGCTTTGCTTGACGAGTGGATAGGCTTCAGGGTCGAATGTGTAAAGCGGAGGATATATTTCGATCTTAAAAAGGCCAAGGATAAGCTTCATCTTTTAAAGGGCCTTGAAAAAATACTGCTTGATATCGACAAGGCGGTAAAGATCGTCCGCGAAACGGCCAAGGAATCGGAGGTTGTACCGAACCTCATGATAGGTTTCGGAATAGACGAGATACAGGCGAATTATGTCGCCGAAATAAAGCTCAGGCATTTGAATCGCGAGTATATTTTAAACCGTACGGCCGATATCGAAAAGCTGACAACGGACATAGCCGAAATGGAGGATACCCTCTCGAGCAACAACAAGATAAAAAAGGTCATAATAGGCGAGCTTAAGGATGTTGCCGACAAATACGGGACCGATCGCAAGACCCAGCTTTACTATCCGGTTGCCGAGGACGAGCTTGAGGTTGTCGAAGAGGTGCCGGATTATCCGGTTTGTCTGTTCTTTACCAGGGACGGATATTTTAAAAAGGTTACTCCTCAGTCGCTTCGCATGAGCGGCGAGCAAAAGCTCAAAGAGGGCGACGAGATCGCCCAGACGGTTGAAACGACCAATGCGAAGGAGCTGCTGTTTTTTACCGATAAATGTCAGGTTTATAAGACAAGGGCCTCGGAATTCGATGATACCAAAATCAGCCTGCTCGGAGACTATGTTCCGGCAAAGCTTGATATGGACGGCACCGAGCGGCCGCTTTATATGGCGGTTGTGGACGATTATTCCGGATATATGCTTTTCTTCTTCGAAAACGGAAAGGTTGCAAAGGTAGCGGCGTCGGCATATAAAACCAAGAACAACCGCAAGAAGCTTGTATCGGCCTACAGCGACAAATCGCCCCTTGTGGCGGCCGCCTATATTGAGAATGACTGCGAATTCCTGCTTCATTCCTCTAACGGACGTATGCTGCTTGTGGATACGGCGGCGCTTGCCGTAAAATCCACCAAGGATACTCAGGGTGTAGCCGTTATGACACAGCGCAAGGGTCACAGGCTGATGACGGCGGAAAAATACGCCGAGGGAATGCTTAACCGTCCCCATCGCTATCGCGCGAAGAGTCTACCGAGCGCCGGCTCGTTTATGAAGGAGGACGAACAGGGCGACCAGCTTATGTTCTGATTTTCGGGCGTTTTAGGTCCTGAGAGGATAAGCGATTGCTTTTTTGAAAATAAAAATGCACGCCGGGCACCAATGTGCGACGTGCATTTTTTGTTTTAAGACCGTCTGGGAGCTTCATGTTTTAAAGCTTTGCTTTGTCATGAAGTCCTGCTTGTGACCGTCTTTGCGAAGACCCAAAAAGCAAACGCGAGCGGCCGTAATAGGTTTTTAAAAGCCGCGGTATTTCTGCCTCCGCCTTAGTATTTTAACCCCATCCGACTGAAAAACCAGAGGGAAAATATTACTTTTATTCTGCTTTAAAAACCGATAAGAGTTTTGAAGCGGCCGCTTTTTGCCGGCGGCTGTCGGATGTTAATCAGGTCATTCATTCATTCGTTCATTCATTCGCTTGCTTGTTTTCTCGCTTACTCATCTATAATTCTTTCATTCGCTTGCTTGTTTTCTCGCTTACTCATCTATAATTCTTTCATTCGTCTTTTTTTGACGGGGTGTCGGCCGATGAGTCGGGCTGGGGTGATTGCGTGTCGGAGCTGTTTCGGCTGTCGGAGCCGCTTTGTGTATCGGCACTGCTTTGCGGTTCGGTCGGATGCTGGCGGCCTTCGTGGTCTACGGTGTAGCCGTCGCGGTAAATAAGCGAGCTGATAGGTACTATTTCATATCCGTCCGATATCAGCTTTTCGAGGATTTCGGGAAGGGCGGCCGGTGTGTTTTTTGCGGCATTGTGGAATAAAACTATAGACCCCGGCTTTACCTTCGACAAAACACGCGAGGAGATATCCGAGGGAGATATATCCTTCCAGTCGAGGCTGTCGACATCCCACTGTATGCAGTACATATCCAGGCTTCCTATAACCTCTATAAGGGCGTTGTTGTAGTCGCCGTAGGGCGCTCTGAAAAGCAATGGGCGCTTGCCGGTCAGGGCTTCTATTTTGGAATTGCAGTTTTCTATTTCGGTCACCATATCCTGCTTTGAAAGGGTGCTCATGTGCGGATGGGTGCTCGAATGATTGCAGACCTCATGTCCGGCGTTTGCGAGTGCTTTTACCGATTCGGGATACTTTTCCACCCATTCGGAAACGGCAAAAAAGGTTGTCTTTACATTATATTTTGCAAGAATTTCTATAAGCTGTTCGGTGTCCTCGTTTCCCCATGCGGCATCAAAGCTTATGGAAATTTTTTTGCTTTGCTGCTCGGTGCAGTATATCGGCAAAAGCTTTTTTGAGGCCGACACCGCCTCGTCCTTCGGCGCCGATAAAAATACAACGCACAAAAATACGGCTGACAGCACCGCCGCCGTTATTATAAGCAGTACTCGTCTTGTTATTATGACATAGTTTTTCATTTTCAGCGCCCCTTAATTTAAATCTTATTTGTGTTTTACATTAGGGAGAAAAGGTGTCGCCGCTTCCGGCCGGACACAAAATCGTCCTTGTTGCAAATAGTCTTGAAAATTCGGACAAAACGGTCTTAATTATGATTTTTCCGGCCGTTTATCGTTAAATATTATGTTGCGGGTTTTAAAAAAATACTTGATTTCGCATTTTAAAGTATCTTGCGGGGAAAATAAATCAAAGAGAAAAATACACGGGATGGAATTTATGAAAAAAACTCGCTGTGAATATTCAGACCCTAAAAAGCTCAGAAAAAGCTTTAAAAAAAGCATTAAAACCTTAAAAAAACACTATTTGTCCGCAAGACGCCGGGTGAGTGCCGGCAGTGCCGGGGAATGGTTGTGTGATAACCGTTATCTGCTTGAACAAACGGCGATGTCGACCCTTGATGATTTACGTTATCTTCCGCCGTTTAAGGCTGACGAGAACGGTCTGCCGGCGGTGTATAACGCCTGTATGGACGCCGTTTTGCACTCGGGCGATCTTGAGGAGAATTTGCGCCGCGCGCTCGAGGGGGGAAGCTATACCCTTTTTGAGCTCGATTCTCTTATGACTCTTCTTAAATGCGCCGCGATAAACTCGGCAGCCTCTGCGATTGAAAAGGACAGCGCGTCGGGAATGGAGCTTAGCATAACGGCTGTTCGGAATATCGATTCGGTCAGGTTTGAAAGGATCGTTTCGGATTTTTCCGAGACCGAAGAAATATTCATGCTTGATCCGGCGGGAAAATACGCAGATATGAGCGAAAAAACCAAAAGCATGTACCGCGAAAAATGCGCTAAAAACGCGAGGCGGCTCAATATCGGCGAAAGGCAGTATGCCGAAGGGCTGCTCGAAAGGGCGAAAAATGCTGAGGGCGAAAGATATCGCCATATAGGCGCACAGCTTTTTGCCGATATGTCGTCCGAAAAAGCGCGTTTTGCAAGGGGTATGACCTACATTGCTATGTTTAATCTTTTGCCGGCGCTCGCTGCCTTGGCGATCGGGATTTTTACGGGCTATCCGCTATTATTCTTGCTTATTTACCTGCCGCTGAGGGAATCGTTACGGCCGCTGTTTGAAAGCCTTTCAACCGCAAAGATTCCTCCCTTTTTTTCTCCGAGAATGGATATGAAGAACGGGGTTCCGGCGGACTGCAAGACCCTTGTTACGGTATCCTGCATAGTGCCGGCGGCCGACAGGGCCGACGGGCTTTGCCGTCATCTTGAAGAGCTTTTCAGGGCGAACAGCGACGAGAATATTTACTTTTGTCTGCTGGCTGACTTAAAGGAGGCCGACACCCCGACCGTCCCGGGCGATGCGGCGGCGATAAGGGCCCTTAAAAGAAGGATAAAGGAGCTCAATCAGCGCCACGGGGAGCGTTTTTTGCTGATAGTAAGACGGCGTGTTCCGGTTAAGACCCAGGGGAAATATGCCGGATTCGAGCGCAAAAGAGGAGCTCTTTGCCAGCTTATGGCCCGTATATCGGGGGAGCATGTGCGTTTTGCGGATGTGCAGGGCGATATATCGATCCTCTCGGGAATTAAATATGTCATGGCGGTGGATTCGGATACCGAATTGCCGGTAGATACGGTAAGGGAGCTTGTAAGCATAGCGGCTCATCCGCTTAATCATCCGGTTACAGATCCGAAAACCGGCACCGTTGTTAAGGGCAGCGGTATAATAGTGCCGAAGATAGCCATGTCGCTCGGCAGCGTCGCCGCAACGCGTTTTTCGCGCATTACGGGAGGGGTCGGCGGAATTACGGCCTACGATTCGCTGTGCGGAAACATGTATCAGGACCTTTTCGGCAAGGGGATTTTTTCGGGCAAGGGTCTTATAGACGTCGGGGCCTTTAACCGCTGCATGAAAAATGCCTTTCCCAACGAGCGGATTTTAAGCCACGACGTGCTTGAGGGTGCCTACCTCGGGGCGATGAACGTGTCGGATGTTGAGGTATGCGACGGCTGTCCGTCGACTGCTGTCGGGTGGTTTGCAAGACAGCACCGGTGGATAAGGGGCGACATTCAGAATTTAAGCCGGGCTTTCGGCAGGGTTCGTACCCTAACCGCAAAAACAAAAAATCCGATAAACCGACTTTACAGATATCATCTTATTGATACGGTTTTAAAGGAGCTTAGCAGTATTTTTTCGCTGGCGGCGATAATTACTTCCTTTTTTGTCGCGCCGATAAGGGATACTCTGCTGCTGGCGGGGGTTAACGCCATGTGCTCTGGCGAGCTTTTTGCCTTTGCCTGCACGGTTTTATACGGCGGCTTTTCAATGCTTTGGCGGCGCTGCTTTGCAGGCGCTTTGCCCCAGACCTATCTTTCGCTCGAAATGGTGCTGCTGAAAACAGTAATGACGGTTAAGATAGGTTTTATGACGGCCGATGCTGTCTTGCGTTCGCTTTACAGAATGATATTTTCGCATAAAAGGCTCCTTGAATGGACTCCGGCGTCAGGTGCCGAGCGCTTTGACGGGCTGTTTTCGTATGTGATTTCGGATATTCCGTCGGTGGCCGTAGGTGTATCGGCTATTGCATTCGGAAATTCGTTTTTGCGGTTGTTCGGATTTTTTGCGGCGGCGTGTCCCTTTGTGCTTTATGCGCTGTCGCGGCCGGTTAATAAATTAAAAAACAAAATCTCGGTAGGCGCTTCGGACCGGATAAAGGACCATTGCGCCCAGATGTGGAAGTATTTCGAGGATAACTGCAACGCCGAAAATAATTTTCTTCCGCCCGATAACGTTCAGTTTTCCCCGGTATTTGCCGTGGCTCACAGGACTTCGCCCACCAATATAGGCCTTATGCTTTTATCGGTTATGGCGGCGCACGACCTCGGTCTTATAGATACTAAAGAGCTTTTGTGGCGGTGTGAAAGGGCTGTTTCCTCAATTGAGAAGCTGCAAAAATACAATAATCAATACTACAACTGGTACGACACCAAAAACCTTATGCCGCTTCATCCGCGGTTTTGTTCCTTTGTGGATACGGGGAACCTCGCCTGCTGTCTTTATGCTTTACAGTCGGGGCTTAAAAGACTTGATGATTTAAAGTCGGAGGCTATGTCGCTTTGCGAGCGGATAATGGTATTAGAGCGCGATATTGATCTTTCATTTTTTTACGATGAGAGAAGGGGACTGTTTAAAATCGGCTTTGACGTTGAGAAAAACCGGTTTTCCGAAAGCTGCTACGATTTGTTTATGAGCGAATCGCGAATGAGCAGCTATTACGCCATAGCAAGACGGCAGGTCCCGAAAAAGCACTGGGCGCGTCTTTCGCGGGCGCTTTCGTCGTGCTCGGGATATTCGGGGCCCGTATCCTGGACCGGAACGGTTTTCGAATACTTTATGCCGGCCCTTCTTATGGATGTTTACGACAATACGCTGACAAGCGAGGCCTTGGGCTTTTGTATCCATGCTCAGCGCAAAAGAGCGCATAAAAAGGGGACGGTATGGGGCTGCTCAGAAAGCGGTTTTTATGCATTCGACGCCCATTTCAATTACCGGTACAAGGCCCACGGAGTGCAAAAGCTCGGCTTGCAAAGAGGACTTGACGATGAATTTGTCGTATCGCCTTATTCCTCATTTCTGGCTCTTATGTACTGCCCGGGCGAAGCGCTTTTGAATCTTGAGACACTCGAAAAAATGGGCGCGTCGGGCATTTACGGCTTTTATGAGGCGGTGGATTTTACTCCGTCGCGATGCGGCAGCGCACCGTATGCCGTTGTAAGGAGCTACATGGTCCACCACATAGGAATGAGCATGTGCGCTGCGGCCGACGTGCTTTGCGACGGGATATTCAAAAAGAGATTCATGAGGGGAGAAATGCTGTCGTGCCGGCATTTGCTTGAGGAAAAAATTCCGCTCGGCTCGGTCGTTTACAACGAGACTCCGTACAAAAAGGCTCCCCGTCAGCCCGGCCGTGATTTAACCGGGGACGAGGAGTTTGACGATATACAGCCTACTATTCCGCGCGCCCATTTGCTCAGTAACGGCGATATGACGGCCGTTATATCGGATTGCGGGGCCGGAATGACCCTTTGCAACGGCGTTAGCCTTTATAGGGGGAGCGATGATATTTTGCGTTTGCCGAAGGGCGTTTTCGTAAGAATTGCGAACGGGAAAAACGGATTTTTTGTCACCCGTGCGCCCGATTATTCCGACCTATCGCCAAAAAGCGCAAGATTTTCGCCCTCCTCGGCGGAGTTTTACGCCGAGCGAGACAAAATAAGCGCCGGCGTGTCGGTTACGGTGCACCCGGGAAGGAATTGCGAATTCCGCCGGGTTGTGGTTAAAAATAATTCGCCGAAAAGAATTACAAGAAGACTTGAAATATATCTCGAACCCCTTGTGGGCTCGCTTTCGGCAGAACGGTCGCACCCGGCATTTTCGCATCTTTTTGTCGGCGGTGCGTTTGACAGCGAGCTGAATATTCTTACCTTTTCCCGTCGCTCCGGAGACAAAAATCCGCCGTTATCGGTGGCGATAGGATTTTTTGAAAATATAAGTTTTGATTTTTCGCTTGACAGAAGCCGTGTGCTAACACGTCCCTTCGGTGCCGAAAGCATAGGCGAAAACGATATAAAGGGAGAAAAAAACACCGTTTCGCTGCCCGACGGCTGTGCGTATATCGCATTTGATTTTGATCTTTTACCTCGCGGAGAATTCAGCTGCACCCTTATAATAAGTGTCGCCTCGGATGTCGATTCGGCGGCCGCCGAGGTGGTCAAGTGCCGTAACGAGGGCAGACGTCCGGCTGTAAAGTGCGCCGTGTCGCCGGTTTTCGGCTCGGGACTTGAAAACCGGATAGCCTCGATACTCTTGCCGTGCGTTGTTTTCGGCGGCGGAGAAAATGCGCGGCGAAGACAGCTCAAAGCGCCCGAATGCCTTTTGCCCGACGGACTCTCAAGGCTTTGGGGACTCGGAATATCGGGGGACAACCCGCTTGTTTTAATGTTTGTTGAAAGCGATTACGACGCCGAGACGGCCGGTACCTATATTGCGGTTCATTCGCGCTTACGACGTATAGGGATCGGGTTTGATCTTTGTATAGTGGCCGACGATTCGGGCGAGTACGGACGACCGCTTTATTCGGCGATATTTTCCCGTGTGCAGGCGGCCCGCGCCGAATATTTGATGTCGGTCAAAAACGGTATATTTATATTGGAAAAGACCTCGCTTTCGCCTGAGACGATACAGGCCTTACGACTGGTTTCGGTTTTTATTGTGCCTAAAAACATGTCGAGGGTGTTAAGGCTTCCCGATCCGTTTTATCCTTTAAAGCTTATGTCTCCGTCACGGAGGGATCCGGCCGTAACGGGATATCGCGTAAAAGGCGGAGTGTTCTTGAAAAACGGCGGTTTTGCGGTGACAAAAGAGCCTCAGGTGCCGTGGTGCCACATTATCGCAAAGGAGGATTTCGGAACCCTGGTATCGGACAAGGCTCTCGGATTTACCTTTGCAAAGAACTCGCATATGTCGAGGCTTACAAAGTGGATAAACGATCCGGCCTACGACAATACCGGTGAAAGGGTTATTTTGTGTGTAGGAAACACTATGTACGACATGACCCGTTCGTCGGCGGTTTTCGAAAAGGATAAGGCGGTGTGGTATTCGCAGGTTCAGGGCATGCGCTGCTCGGTGGAGGTGACATTGCTTGAGAATTCTTATGCAAAGCGGATAAGGGTCAATTTCGAAAACGGGGTAAAGGGAGAGGTACAGCTTGCATTTTACTGCGAGCCGGTGCTCGGTACCTCGGTAAAGCATTCGGGCGGATATGTTTATGCCGTTGAGGATGATGTCGTAACCGTTTACAATCCCTTTTGCGAAAACGGACAGATGGGTAAAATGTATGTAGCATGCAGCGAAAAGGCCGTTTTTACAAACGATCGGGCGGCCTTTTTGTGCGGCGATTTTTCCGAAAAGGTAAAGCCGTGCGTTTGCGACGGGTGTATGGCGGCGATATGTCGGTTGGAGGATTGTACAGGCAAAAAGACGGTGGATTTTTTGCTCGGACAAGAAAGATTGAGCGGCAGCATTGATAGGAACAGACTTCTCGCTTCAAAGGATTACAAAAGCAGACATCAGAACAGCATAAAGATCTCGTGCAGGGATAAAGCGACCGAAAATATGTTCAATTTCTGGCTTATGTATCAGGCCGATAATTCCAGAATTAAGGGGCGTACCGGATTTTATCAGTGCTCGGGTGCTTACGGCTTTCGCGACCAGCTGCAGGACATGTGCGCCGTTTTGTATCTTGATCCGGCGGCCGCAAGGCGGCACATTCTGCTTTGCTGCCAAAGACAGTTTTACGAGGGCGATGTGCTCCACTGGTGGCACGAAAAAGAGGAGGGCCCGATCGGCGTAAGAACAAAATGCAGCGACGATATGCTGTGGCTCGTTTACGCCGCATGCGAATACGTTACAAGGACAAACGACCTGTCGCTGCTTTACGAGAAAACGGCCTTTTTGCAGGGGGAAGAGCTGAAAGACGATGAAATCGAAAGGTATTTTTCGCCTGTAACCGGTAAGGAGACCGCAAGTGTGATCGAGCACTGCAAGCGGGCGATATCACGGGTGCGTTTCGGCGAGCATGGACTCCCCCTTATAGGCTCGTGCGACTGGAATGACGGTTTTTCAAATGTCGGAGCGAACGGGCGCGGAGAAAGCGTATGGCTGGCAGAATTTTTAAAGCTTGTTTGCGACAGATTTGCTAAAATTCTCAAAAACGAGCCGGGCGAAGAGGAGTATGTTAAAGAGCTTGAAGAAATATCGCAAAATATGCTCGTTTGCGTGAAAAAATGCTTCGAGGGCGACCGCTATACAAGAGCGTATTTTGACGACGGTACTCCCATAGGCTCAAAATTTTCACAGGAGGCGAAAATAGACGTTTTGCCTCAGGCCTTTGCGGCTTTTGCCGGAATAAAGCCGTATGAAAACGTAAAAGCAGCGCTTTGTACCGCCGAGAAAATGCTTGTCGATCATGAAAATGGCATAATATCGCTGTTCTGGCCGCCCTTTGAGCGGATAAACGCCGGTTATATATCGGCCTATCCGCCCGGAATAAGGGAAAACGGCGGACAGTATACCCACGGCGCCGTTTGGCTTATAAAGGCCTTGTTTGAAACCGGCAGTCCCGATAAGGCCTACGAGCTTTTAAAGTATGTAAATCCCGCGGCGCGGTGCGCCGATGAAAAACTCGCCGAAGCATTCAAAACCGAGCCATACAGCGTTCCGGCCGATGTTTACAGATATACGGGGCTTGAGGGCAGGGGAGGCTGGACCCAGTATACGGGTGCTGCCGCATGGCTTTACAGGGTGATTCTTTGCTCAATGCTCGGAATTGATATACAAGGAGACACCGTCTATCTTTCGCCGAGCTTGCCGGATGATTTCGGCGGATATTCGGCCGAAATAAAATATATGGGAACCGCGATAAATTTAAGGGTGATACAAAACGGAAAGAAAAATCTTACCGTGGACGGAAAAAAGGCAGAGTTTATTCCGCTTGACAAATCGGAGCATACAGCCGTGCTCGAATGGTAAAAACGGTATATCGGCTTTTTGGTATGACTTTTAAAAACTTCGCTCGAAAACCTGTTAAACCGGCGTTGTAAAATTTAAATAATTGTGGTACAATCAATTTATAATTGGTTTTATGCATGAAAGAGAAATGATCAACGGACGGCGGTGGGTGTATCCTTTCGGCAGCCTGCCGGACATATCGCTTATTAATGGTTTATGGTTAACCTTAAGGCGGACCGCTTTGCCGCTGCATTGCTTTTTTAGGCATAAAAAGAGTTTTTCGTATTTTTGTAAAAAAGGGGTTTGAGTCATATGTCTGAAAACGCCGCAATATCAGAAATTGCCGACGGTGTTTCGGGTCTTTATGTTAAGACCGACAGATTTAAAACACGCAGGGTTACCCTTTCGTTCATTTTGCCGGTTGACAAAAAAACCGCGGCGTCTGCCGAGCTTATATCAAAGCTGCTGGTATCTTGCAGCGAGAAATATCCGAACTATACGTCGCTTAACAGAACGCTCAATACTTTATACGGCGCAAAGTTAGGCGGCGGAGTCAGCCGCATCGGCGACGTTCAGCTTTTGAGCTTTTCGATCGAATCGCTTTGCGACCGGTATGCCATTTCGGGGGAATCGGTGGAAAAAGCGGCGGTCGATATGCTGCTTTGCATGATATTCGAGCCCAAAACCGAAAACGGGATTTTTTCCGAAAGCGATTTTCAACGCGAAAAGCGGCTGCTTATTGAGAAAATAAACAGCAGAATGAACTCCAAGCGCAAATATGCCGTCGGAAAAATGATCGAGGCAATGTGCTCGGGCGAGGCCTTCGGCGTTGAGGAATCGGGCGGACTCGAGGCGGCCGAAAGTCTCGATAACCGCGAGGTTTACGACTATTACCTGAATACCGTTTTAAGGGCTCCGGCAAGGGTGAGCGTTACCGGAGCGGATTCGCCGGACGACGTTTACGCTCTTATTTCGAAGAGGCTTTCGAAACGAGAGCTTATAAGGGTTGCGACCGAAATGTCGCCGAGCGTGCATTCAGGCGACGTGAAGAATATAAGCGAGGAAATGGACGTTACCCAGGGTAAGCTTGTTTTGGGCTTTAAGACCGGACGTTCGTCCGCATTGCAAAACGTAGCCGACATGCAGGTGTTCGCCGATATATTCGGCGGAGGACCGTATTCGCTGCTTTTTACCGTAGTGAGGGAGAAAATGAGCCTTTGCTATTACTGTGCGGCGCGGTTTTATTCCCTTAAAGGCATTTTATGTGTCGATTCGGGAATAGAAATGAACAACTATGAGGCTGCTTTAAATGGGATAAAGGATCAGCTCGAAAGGATCAAAAAGGGCGATTTTGACGACGGGCTTACGGTAAATTCCAAAATGGCCATAAACGATTCGCTCAAAGGAGTTTTCGATTCGCCGGGTGCCATTGAATACTGGTATATGGCGAGAATGTTCGATAAAAACCTTTTATCTCCGGCCGAATATGCAAATGCGGTAAAAGCCGTTACAAAGGAATCGATCATAAGGGCTGCAAACGATACGGTGCTTGATACGGTATTTTTCCTTAAGGGAAAGGAGGACGCGGCCGATGAATAAGCAGATTATTAAAAACGCCGATACGGGGGAGAGCTATATCAAGGCCAAACACAAAAGCGGGCTTGATATATACATCTGCGAAAAACACGAATTTTCCACGGCGTATGCTATTTTCGGAACCCGTTACGGCTCGGTGGACAATTCCTTCCGTAAGATCGGAGAGAGTGATTTTACACGTGTGCCGAACGGAATAGCCCATTTTCTTGAACACAAGCTTTTTGAAAGCGAGGACGGCGACGCTTTTTCGCGCTACGCCAAGACCGGAGCCGCCGCAAACGCATACACCTCCTTTGACAGGACCTGCTATCTTTTTACCTGTACGGGTAATTTTGACGACTCATTCGATATATTGCTCGATTTTGTACAGCATCCTTACTTTACGGCAGAGACGGTAGCCAAGGAGCAGGGGATCATAGGTCAGGAAATAAGAATGTACGACGACAGCCCCGACTGGATGCTGCTTTTTAATCTTCTTTCCTGCCTTTATTACAACAATCCGGTTAAAATAAACATCGCCGGGACCGAAAAGACCATAGCCGAAATAACCGACAAGCTGCTTTATAAATGCTATGAGACCTTTTATAATCCGTCCAATATGTTTATTGTGGTTTCGGGCAATGTCGACGCCGACAGGGTGCTTAAGAAAATAGACGAATCGCTTAAAGATCGAGAGGCGGTCAGATTTGAGCGTGAGGAGATCCATGAGCCGGACGGCATTGTATGCGGCGAGAAGCGCCATGAGATGGCCGTGTCGCTGCCCCAGTTTGCGCTCGGTTACAAAATGAACACCCCGAAAAACGGATATCTTGATACCGAAACGGTGGTCGAGACCCAAATGCTTACCGAAATTATCGCCGGCAAGCAGAGCCGTCTTTTTGAAAGCCTGCTTGAAAAGGGCTATATAAACAAGGGCTTTTCCTCCGAGCTTACGGAGGGAAGGGGTTTTGCGATAGGTATGTTTTCCGGTCAGTCGGCATATCCCGAGCAGGTGGCGGATGAGATAAAGAAGGAAATAAGCCGTTTGCAGTCCGAGGGAATAGACGAGGACGATTTTAAGAGTGTTCAGAGGATGTTTTACGGCAGAAGCGTCATGATGTTCAACGACGTCGAGGGTATAGGCGACGCTCTTACGGGAGCCGCCTGCTCGGAGTCGGGGCTTTTTGATGAGCTGGACGTCATAAAAAATGTAACGGCAGACAAGCTTATAAAACGTTTGGGCGAGCAATTCGCACAGGAGCGTTCGGCCCTTTCGATTATACTTCCGAAGAGGTGAGAAGATGTACGATGTTGAATTTTTCGGCGGAGATTTGAGTCTTACCGTCAATAAAATTGCATTTTCGATCGGCAATTTCGACATTTACTGGTACGGTGTTATAATTGCCTGCGGAATGCTCGCCGCAATTCTTTACGCGTTTTTGCGTTCGGATGAATTCGGCATTAAATTCGACCGCATGGTTGATGTTATTTTTGTAGGACTTATAGGCGCGGTGCTGTGTGCGAGGATATATTATGTCGTAATGTCTCCGGGGTCAATAAGCAGTATAGGCGATTTTTTCAATCTTCACAGCGGCGGAATAGCCATATACGGCGCGATAATCGGCGCACTGCTTTTCGGCGGAATCATGTGCAAGATAAGAAAGATCAATGTGCTTTCGATGTTCGATTTAGCCTCAATAGGCTTTTTGCTCGGACAGTCGGTCGGGCGATGGGGCAATTTTATGAATCAGGAGGCATTCGGCTGCAACACCGATCTGCCGTGGGGAATGTGGAGCACCGAGGTTTATAATTATCTGTCGGCCCATAAATCGAGTCTTGCGGCCGAGGGGATAACGGTTAATCCCGCACTGCCGGTGCATCCGTGTTTTCTTTATGAATCGCTTTGGTGCCTTATAGGCTTTGTTTTGCTGCACTTTTTAAGCAGAAGGCGCCGCTATGACGGGCAGATTTTGCTTTGGTACATAGTTTGGTACGGCGCCGGCCGTGCGGTTATAGAGGGGCTTCGTACCGACAGTCTTATGATAGGACCGGTCCGCGCGTCTCAGGCGCTTGCGATAGTTTGTGTTATAGCCGGTATAGCCGCACTTATAATCTTCGGTAAAAAGTATAAAAACAGACCCGTCGGCAGCGATGTCGTAAGGATCTACGGTGTATCGGCAGGAAAAAACGGCCTGTCGGCGGCTATCGACGACGATAAGAACGATAATGCATCCGAAAGCACGGCCGAGGTCGCAACCGACGATAATTCGGCAAAAAATCAAGACACACCGGACGGTAGCGACGGAGAACCGGCCGATGAAAACAAATAAGATAAAAAACGAATAAATAGAATCCGTTTTTGCCAAACGACGGAAGAAAACCAAATTTAAAAAACAATCTAACCTGTGTTGTATCTGCATGGCGCAACACTTAGACCAAATAAACTACAAAAGGAGCAGGATTAATGCCGAACATAATAAACGGTAAGGAGATCTCTGGTAACATAAAGGATTCGGTAAAGCAGCAGGTGGCAGACCTCAAAAATAAGGGCTGTTCGGTGTGTCTGGCGGTGGTTATAGTCGGGGACGATCCGGCTTCGAGAGTTTACGTCAACAACAAGAAAAAGGCCTGCGAGTATTGCGGTATTCGTTCGGAGGAATATGCGCTGCCTCAGCAGACCAGTCAGGAGGAGCTGCTCGGCCTTATCGATGAGCTGAATTCAAGAAAAGACGTAAACGGAATACTTGTGCAAATGCCCCTTCCGCGCCATCTTGACGAAAAGTCCGTTATAGAGCGTATATCGCCCGATAAGGACGTCGATGCGTTTCATCCGGTCAATGTCGGCCGCATAATGATAGGGGATTACAGTCTTGCTCCCTGCACTCCGGCTGGGGTTATGGAAATGTTAAAAAGCTGCAGCATTGAGGTTGAGAGTAAAAACTGCGTTGTTATAGGACGGAGCAATATAGTCGGCAAGCCTATGGCCATGCTGCTGCTTCACGCCAACGCGACGGTGACAGTTTGCCATTCGAAAACCAAGGATTTAGCGGCTGTCTGCTCCGGAGCCGATATACTGATCTCGGCCGTCGGTAAAGCCGGATTTGTAACGCCGGACATGGTGAAACCCGGTGCTGTGGTGATAGACGTCGGAATGAACCGGAATGAAAACGGTAAGCTGTGCGGTGATGTCGATTATGATGCGGTCGCCGGGAAATGCTCGTTTATTACCCCGGTTCCCGGAGGAGTAGGTCCCATGACCATCGCCATGCTTATGAAAAATACGGTTGAAGCATGGCGTATACAAAACGAAAACTAAGTAAAAGAAACAAAAACACCGAAAAAAGCATATTACTGCAAAAAAACACTTGCATTTTGTTTGATTAAGTGTTATCATGATTTTTGCTATATGTGTATATTCGCACGGGAGGTGTAAAGATGGCAAATATTAAATCTGCAAAAAAGCGCACCCGCGTTATTGCTACAAAGACCGCGCGCAACAGGGTTGCTATGTCCGCGCTCAGAACTTCCATAAAGAAGGCTGACGCCGCTTTGGAGGCCAAGAGCGAAGACAGAGCCGCCGCCGTTACCGCTGCTGTCAAGAAGATAGACCAGGCGGCTGCCAAGGGTCTTATTCATAAGAATACTGCGGCAAGGCGTAAATCCGCTCTTGCGCTCAAACTCAACAGAGCATAGGTTCTTAAAAAGGACTTAAAACAGGGCTCTCTTTAAAAATCCCGGCGACGTCTGATTTTATGATTTCGGGCGGTATTGCGGTGGTTTTTAAAGAGGGCCCTTGGAATGTTGTGAGCGGCGAAAATGCGATTTTCAGAATGTTTAATACAGCTCAAAGGCTTCCGTAACGTCAAAACGCTTTTACACTCAGCGCTTGTTTTTAATGTCGTATTTTATTATCACGTCGCTTAAAAGCCCGAAGATGATACCGCATACAAAAAATCCGCAACCGAGCTCAAAAAGCTGTGAGCAGATATACTCTGAATCGTTCGGGTTATTCAGAATACCGGGGAAAAGCGCTACTACGCCGGCGAAAACAAGACAAAATACAAGCAAAATGTTCCCGCTGTATAAAACAGCCTTGGAAACAGGTTCAATGCGATTTATGTATTCCGAAACAGAGACTAAAAATTTTTTCATGCAATCATCCCCTTTTAATTAAAACGCAAAAAGATATAAAGTATCAACCATCAGATTTTGGAAAGGATATAATATGAATCTTGGAATATCGACTGCATGTTTCTATCCTACAGTAACCGAAAAGGCCTTTGAATGCTGTATAAAATCGGGCTCCGAGTGTTGTGAAGTCTTTTTTAATGCATACAGCGAGCTTTCCCCGGGATTTTTAAAGGAGCTTAAAACGCAGGCATCACTGGGCGGTGTAAGTATCGTTTCGGTCCACCCGTTTACGTCGATAGACGAGCCGTATATGCTGTTTTCCCGTTATGAGCGTAGGTTTGAGGACGGACGGGATTTTTACAAGCGATATTATGAGGCCGCAAATATGCTCGGCGCCGATATTCTTGTAATTCACGGCGGACGTCCCGGTGCGCACACAAGCGACGAGGTTTATTGCGAGCGTTTTTCGATTTTAAGGGAGGATGCGCGTGCCTTCGGAGTGCGTGTGGCACAGGAAAATGTAAATGCATATAAAAGCGGCTCGCCGGATTTTATCAGAAAAATGCGATCCTTGATGAAGGACGATATCGATTTTGTTTTTGATGTAAAACAGGCTGTCCGCGCCGGTTTTTCTCCCGAGGATATGCTAAACGCCATGGGGGACCGGCTGATTCACCTGCATTTAAGCGATCACACCGGGTCGAACGATTGCCTGCTTCCGGGAAAAGGCAGTTATAATTTTGCGGCGCTTGCAAAACATCTTGACGGCATGAATTATACCGGAAGCGGTGTAATAGAGGTTTACAGCAATGCCTTCGAACGAACCGAAGAGATAAAGAATTCTCTTTTGTATTTAAAAGACGGCATGAAGGTATAGCCTTAGAATAAAATAATAGACTTTAAATAAAGAAAACACTTGCAAAGCCGGCCAGGCTGTGGTATTATAAAAAACAACGTGTGCAAACTGTTTTGGAGGTGCATTGAATTGGCATGGTATGAGATAGTCCTCGGAGCAATACTGCTCGTGGTAGCTTTGGTAATAACTATAGTCGTTCTTCTTCAGGAGGGTCGCAGGACCGGTATTGCAGGAGCAATAGGCGGCGGAGCCGAAACATTTTTGTCGAAGAATCAGGCCCATAAGCTGTCAAACAGACTCAGAAGCTACACAAAGTATCTTGCAATATTTTTCGGTATTCTTGCCGTTGCGGTCAACCTGATACTTTGGCTCAGATAGTTTTTCGCGCTTTAAGAAGCAGGGGCAGTTTTGCGTCTGCTTCTTGTTGTATTTTTAATTGTATTTGCATTTAAAAATATTTAAAGCACAGCAAAGCGTAACGGGGCAGCGGGCGAACCGTATAGGCCCCTAAGCCAAAAGGCAAAAAGAGGCGACGAAAAGGTGCCCGGCGTCTCATGATTTTTTTTGAAAAATTGGCGGGTATGGTGAAATTGGCAAACACGCCGGTCTTAGGAGCCGGTGCTTCGGCTTATGGGTTCAAGTCCCTTTACCCGCACCAAACAGTATAAATCCGAACCCAATACCAATCGGTGAAGGGTTCGGATTTGTCATTTTTTATGACTATCCGAACTTTAATGCAAAACACAAACATTAAATTTCGGAGGTTGATTTTTATGAAAACAGAACTTAATAACATCGGAACTTGGGGCAGACTGCATTATGATTTTCTTTATCGCAATCAGAGGTCGGTTATCAATGCTATGCGGTTGAAAGGCACATTGAATGATTATCTTATGGGCATTGATAAAGACGCTGAGGATATGTTCAATCTTATTGTCAAGCAGACGGCTGAAATTGAGGGCGTAACCGAGCAACTCAAAGTTGCTGACCAAATGGAATGGATCTGCCGTATGAACAGTATCAGAAGCAGAGCAAGAGAATTCGTGCTTAAAGAGCTAATATATCAATAATACCAAAAAGGCGAGGGACACATCATCCCTCGCCTTTATCCTTGCATTTGTTCTTTTCTTGTTCTGCTTTCCATGCCGCAAATTCAGCCTGACCTTCTTTTGAAAGAAAGAATTCACGGATATCAGGTAGCATCGTGCGTGCAATGGCTTCAAGAATATTGTCCGGAATCTCCGATGTTCCGAAACGGTTTCCGAATATCCTGTATTTTATACGAACAAATAGTTGCTTGAATATGTTTCCGTATTGCAGATTATAAATGTCACGCCAATACGGAATCATTTGTTTTTTGAGTTCATTTATATCCATATAATTCTCCGTTCAAAGGGTTTTAGGGATTTGCCCTAACAAGTGCCGGGCAAGCGGCAGTATTTGGATATCCAAATACTGCCGCTTGCAAAGGCAATGTCGTGTGGACACAACGACGATGCTTGCTGAGGTAATACCGTAGCAGCTTCATCCGAATTTGGATAGCCAAATTCAGTGCTTGCTGAGCTAACGCCAAGCAAACTTGACCTTTTGAATTTGTTGCTTGTTAAAGCCATTTTGATTTCTACTATTTCTTCTTTCTCATCTTTCGATAAATAATCGGTTTAAGCATTTCAATAACCGTTTTCATAACATCGGAATCCTGGAACATTTTTACGAAGAAAGCGTCGTTTTGCTCATATCTTTGCGCTGCGACATTTTCAAATTCCTGCTCAAATTTCAAGCCAAACATAGCCTCATCATTGTTTTTAGCAAAACTGACAAGGTTGTCATCTGCAAGAAAATCGTTTTGAATCTGTTCGAGCACCTTGTCCATCTCTGTAAACTCTGTTCCGTATTTCTCGTTGATAGCTGCAATTATTTCCGCAAGTCCCGCAGATTTTTTTATTTTCGCGCCGGCTTCGCCCTTGATTCCGCCGAGCCCGCCTTCCGCTCCTGCAAGCGAAATGGAACCGTCAAACTCTTTTTCAAGACGATAGTATTCCATCAGGATCTTATCATCCAATGTGATAAACGGCCCTTTTTCCTTCGGCAAAACCTTATAGAGCATTTTTGTATATACGCTGAACTTATGTAAATCGCGGTCAAACATACGGCATACCTGAGAGATAAAGCCGTAAATACGGTTAAATCTTGCCAAAGTCGTACGAAATACAGTAGAATCCTCATCGTTTGCCGCCAAATATCTATCGTGAGCGGGAATCAATGCGGACGACAGTTTACCCATTGTTGTTGCATCCTGTTCATTTGCTGAGAAAAACAATTCTGCAAACTTGTCAATCTCGGTTTGGGTGTATATGCGATAATCATCTAATGTGTTTTTCAAATCATATAACACATTTGGATCGGTTGCCTTCTCCAAAACCGTGCATTCGTAATACGGTTCAAAGGATTTTTGAATATCCTCCGCACTGTTTACGAAATCAAGCACAAAGGTGCTGTCTTTACCTCTTGTGGTTCGATTGAGCCGTGAAAGCGTTTGAACAGCTTTTACGCCGGAAAGCTTTTTATCCACAAACATGGTATGCAAAAGCGGTTCGTCAAATCCGGTTTGATACTTTTCGGCAACAATCAGCATACTGTATTCATCCGTGTGAAAAGCCGCTTTCAGTTGATTTTCCTTAATACCGTTCATTTTCTCTTCGGTATAGGATTCACCGTCATCATTGACCTCGCCCGAAAAAGCAACCAGTACGTCCAAATCGTCGTAGCCCTTTTCTTTTATGTATCGCTTGAATTCATTCAGATACCGGACTGCGTGCAGGCGTGAGGCTGTTACAACCATTGCCTTTGCCCGACCGCCTATTTGCTTTTGCGTCACTTCGCGGAAATGCTCAATCATAATTGCGGTCTTTTGGGCGATGTTGTGCGGGTGCAAACTCTCATATCTTTTAATCGCCTTTACACCGGAGGACGTTTCAATCTGCGGATCGTCGGCAATTGTTTTGATGATTTTATAGTAATTCTTGTATGTAACATAGTTTTTCAGCACATCAAGGATAAAGCCTTCCTCAATGGCCTGTTTCATAGAATAGATGTGGAACGCCTTATACCTTCCATCGTCGGTTGGAGTTCCAAACATCTGCAAGGTTTTGTCCTTCGGAGTTGCGGTGAATGCAAAGAAGGACAGATTTTCGTGCTGACCTTGTGCCGCAAGCTCGTTTAGAATTTTATCCTCATCGTCAACCTGTCTTTCCTCGGCTTCTCCCTCCATGCGGGCATATTCCTCAAGAGCAACTGTTGTATCGGCAAGGGCTTTTTTCAGCTTTCTTGCCGCCTCACCGGTTTGAGAAGAATGTGCCTCATCCACAATAATGGCAAAATTCTTCTTTTGTCCCATAACCTCCTTATAGATGACCGGGAACTTCTGCAAAGTAGTAATGATAATCGGTGCGCCCGATTCAATAGCGTCCTTTAGCTGTGCGGCGTTCTTATCAATCTTCTGCACCACACCGTCTACATGATCAAACTGATAAATGGTATCCTGTAATTGACTGTCAAGCACGCGGCGGTCGGTGACAACGATAACCGAGCGGAATATCTTTTCGTCAATATCGTTATGAAGTCCCGAAAGGCGGTAGGCAAGCCAGGCGATTGAATTAGATTTACCCGAACCGGCACTGTGCTGAATGAGATAATTGTGTCCGGCACCGCTTGTCTTTACATCGGCAAGCAGCTTTGTAACCACATCAAGCTGATGAAACCGCGGGAAAATCATGGTTTCCTTTTTCACCTTGTTGCCGTTTTTGTCCTCGCGAACTTCAACCTGCAAGTGCATGTACTTGTGCAGAATTTCAAGCAAACTATCCTTGGTTAAAATCTTTTCCCACAAATAGGCAGTTTGATAACCGTCGGGATTTTGCGGATTGCCCTTGCCGCCTACATTTCCGGCACCGTTTGAGCCTTGATTGAAGGGCAGAAAATAGGTGTTTGCGCCCTGCAAACGAGTAGTCATGAAGACATTGTACAAATCGACCGCAAAATGAACAAGAACACGGTTTTTAAACTCAAAAATTGCTTCTTTTCCGGCACGGTCGAATTTATACTGTCGAATGGCATTATCAGTATCCTGTCCGGTGAACTGGTTTTTCAGCTCCATAGATACAACCGGAATGCCGTTGACAAACAGCACAATATCAATGCTATTTTCGTTATTGGGAGAATAGTGCAACTGACGGGTGCAGTGCAACACATTTCGCGCATATTGCTCCTGTGCGGTTTGGTTGATAGAGGTTTCGGGCTTCCAGTAAACTACACGGAAAGTAATACCTCTGTCCTTAAAGCCGTGGCGAAGCACGGAAAGCAGTCCGAGCGATTTAACCTCCTTGCAAAAACGCTCCACAAAGGATTTCTCACAGCTTGTCCCGTATATTGTTTCATACTTCTCCCACGATTTCGGCTGAGTGGCTTTTACAAAGGAGATCAGCGTGTCTGTATCAAGGGCAACGACACGGTCAAAAGCCTTGGGTTCGCCCTTTTCATATCCGCCGTATGTAAGAAGAGAGTATTCTATATCCGATTCAAATTGTTTTTCGGTTAAGTTGAGATCAATCATGATAATCTCCTTTCACTTTGTTTTGGAAAGTTGCTTTTATATTTTTACAAACAATATCGATATTATCACCAAACAAGGTTTCTTCACTGATTCCAAACAGTTGAAGTTCCCTTAAGATGTTTGTTTTAGCCTGAGCATGAATATCGATAACTCCAGCAATACATTCGTGGTCCTTCGGGATAGGATCGATAACTGTTTCGAAGCACTTCATATCGCTATCACCATAAGGTGCAATTCTATTTGGAAATAATATATATCGTCCTCTTTGAATTTGCTGTCTGTAACTTCTGATAGGAGCATGGACGAACATAGGTTTTTTACAACATTCCTCTACCCATCTTGCTCCGCTTTCATTATCACGGTGACATATTTCATGAGTTTGTTTTTGCTCTATGAAATAGGGTTGAACAACAACGGCACCATAGAATAGGTCTAATGTTTCGAAAGTACCTCTCGCAAATTTACAACTATCTGCAATAGCATTTACTATTGGATAGTTTGTAACATCCATTTCATTGTTCTTGAATGCAAACACTTCTGCATCCTTGCTGTTATTATCACAACAAGCAAAGTAAAGGGCTACAAGTGCATTTTCCGTTATATCCAAAAGACGAGTTGGTATTCCATGATGTTGAAGCAAAGCAAGTAGTTCAATGGGAAGCAGTTCGTTTCTGAACACATCGGGGAGCTTATACTTTGCCATCTCAATGAGATTCCTTTCTTCGTTGAAGATTGAAATTTGACATGCCATAGAACGTCCCCTCCCGAGAGAAGGCATTAGAGAATAGGTCTTGTCTGACTGTCCTCGAAATAGCAACATTTCGTTTTTCTCAGCACCATTTCTAACAAGTGTAGAGTTTATTTTATTAATCGCAGAAACATATTCAGAAACGCTGTTAATGATCAATCCCATAAATTACTCCTGTTTTTATATAATACCATGCTTTTTGGCATAGTTCAGCAATACTGCGCAACACTCAGCGGTCATAGCTTCTTTGTATTGTGGATCAACTTTATCAGCACTATCAAGAAAATCTTGTAATTTGCGAGCGGTATCGACTACTTGAAAAACTTGATTCTGGTGATACTGTTGCTGTGCATGCTGCTGAATATAATTATAATTCCAAATATTATACACTGACTCACACCTCCATTTTTCCCGTAACTGCTTCATAAATCAGCGATTTTTTGTATTCGGTCAGTTTTTCGATAATTCTTGTCTGCTTTGCAATTGCAGAGTTAATTTCATCACACGTGTTTTCAAGATAAAGTATAATTTCGTTTTGTTCTCTTTTGGAAGGAATAGCAATAAATTCCTCTTTGATAATCTCGATATTTAAATTTAATTGAGTACTAATGATTGCATTTTTAAGCAATTGCTGTCTCATCGCTTTTAAAATGTAGAACAAATACAATTTGTCAACATCTTTGGGAATAAATCCTACAATACTGTCTGGGAAGCAAGCTCGAAAATTTAGAATAGACACATCTGCCACATTAGCAGCAATAGTCATAACAACACTTCCAGAGGGAAACTCTTTACTAACGTCATATCCTTTTTGATTCAAGGTTTGTGAAAAATCGTTTATATATTTTGTTGCTCTTGCAACATCGCCCGTTTGAATAAATGGATATTGACCATCATAATAATCTGGGTCATTTCGAGGTCTATGGTTGAATTTTCCTCTTAAAATATCTGTAGCATATTTTAGCTTTTTTACATCCCAATGTTCCGGAATCATCCCAATCCATTCGATACCGCTGTCTTTCATGGGAACATCAGGATTGAGTCCTTTTGTAACCGCCTCGGTAATAACCGCCTGCTTATATTCTTTCAGCTTGTCGATAATCTTCTGCTGTTTTTCTATGTATCGGTCTATCTTTCCGCACTTGTCGTCAAGATAGTCAGCGATAAGGTGTTGTATATCTATTGGGGGAAACGGCAAAATATTGTTTTCAATTTGACCGACTGTAATCTGAGGAATTGCTGTGTCGTCATAATTAAACCAATACTTTTGCAGACCATAGCAACAATAATAAGCGTATTTTTTACAAATGTCGTGAAGCATACTATAAATTGTGGTTTGTGTGCATGTTGCTTCTTCATCTACCACAAATGTTACAAAACCAATTGAATTTCCTCGAGCAGGAATCACCAAATCTCCGTATTTGAGCAAAAGACCGGGATTCGAAATATATCCAAAAATTTCATTTGATTGAGTTGCAGAATAGATGGGGACTCCATTTGAAGAGACTTCTGTTTTTAGAATGGTCAAACCCATGCCGTTTTTACTAAAATACTTATATTTTGTAATTATCCAATCTTCCGGAATCTCGCCGATCCATTCAACTCCACTGTCTTTCATTTTTCGCATTGTGCTTTCCTCTTTCTTTGGTGAAGTAAAATAACCGCCGTTATTCCGCTCACAACAGCAATTCCGCAGATAATGGATATTACCAATATCCAATTTGCAAAAATCCATTTTACCGCAACGATAATTGCATAAGTAATCGCCAATAATACGATAAACATCGGAATTCGTACAGCCCAATGGATTTCGGAACCCCATTTTCCACCCGGTGAAGCATTCCACGCAATTTGAAATGCAATCTCATTTAGTGCCAAGAGAATAACATATTCCCAAATCGGGTTGATCGGCAACCCGAGCGGATCGGTTATGAGTTCAAAAATAAACTTATACATCAAAAATCTCCTCTAAACTACCTTCTAACTCGGTTTCCAGTTCCATAATTTCTGCCATGATTTCGGCAGAAGAACGGGGTGCCTCATACCTGTAAAAATACCGCGTAAACGGAATTTCGTATCCGATTTTCGTTTTGCTTTCGTCAATCCACGCATCGGGCGCAAAGGGGAGTACTTCTCGCATGAAGTATTCCTCTATATCCTCTGTTAAAGGCACATTTTCGGTGTCACGCAGAGAAGTATCTGCGACAGGTTTACCTTTTTTCAAAATCGGGTTGCCGTTTTCATCCTTCTGCGGTCTTTCTACCGTAATCTTGGAATATCCGAATTTCTCATTGTTAAAAATCTTGCTGATTTCATTTTCGGTAAAGTCACCGTATATGCGTGTAATTTCGGCAATCTGTTCAGGCGAAATATCGTTTCTCTTGTTGCCGAGCGCTTTGCGGCGCTTTTCAAACAATCCGTTTGCGTTAATAAGCTGGACCTTGCCCACACGGTGGGACGGCTTTTTATTGGAAAGCACCCAAATATACGTCGCAATGCCGGTATTGTAGAAAATATCATTAGGCAAAGCAATGATAGCTTCCAGTAAATCATTTTCAAGAATATATCTGCGGATTTCGGAAGGCCCGCTTCCGGCATCCCCCGTGAATAACGGCGATCCGTTATGGATAATGGCAACACGGCTGCCGGTCGGTTTCATCTTTGAAATTGCGGTTTCAAGAAATAGCATTTGTCCGTCTCCGACAGCCGGAAGTCCCGCACCAAATCTACCTGCAAAGCCGAGTTTTGCTTCCTTTTCCACAGCGGTTTTTTCGTTCTTCCACTCTCTGCCGAAGGGCGGATTAGAGAGTATATAGTCAAAGGTTTGGTCGGCAAACTGATCATCTGATAAAGTGTTTCCGCTGCGGATCTGTGTAGCATCATTTCCCTTGATAAGCATATCTGCTTTGCAAATGGCAAAGGTCTGATCATTGATTTCCTGTCCGAATGCCAAAAGCTCGGCGTCGGTATTCAGCTCATGTAAATAGTTTTCAGCAACCGAAAGCATACCGCCCGTTCCACAGGCAGGGTCATAGATGGTTTTGGCAACATGGTCGCCGGCAAGAAAACTGCTGTCATCATAGAAAAGAATGCTTACCATCAGCTCAATGACTTCACGGGGCGTATAGTGCTGTCCTGCATCCTCGTTATGTGCTTCGGAGAATCTGCGGATGATTTCCTCAAAGATATAGCCCATTTCAAGGTTGGAAATGTGGTCGGGATGCAGGTTCGCCTGCGGTGTTGTAAATTCCTTCAGCACAATATAGAGGATGTTTTTCTGCGCCATAGTGGTGATATGGCCGTCAAACTTGAATTTTTCGATTATTTCGGAAACATTGGGAGAAAAGCCGTTGAGATAGTCACGGAAGTTCGCCTCGATGTTATCCGGATCATCAAGCAGTTTTTCAAATGTAAATTTACTTGTGTTATAAAATTGATATCCGGAAGCCTTGCGCAACAAAATATCACGCATCGGAAGCTCCTTCACTTCTTCATACTTTTTCAGTACAGTCTCCTTAGTATCCGCCAAAATGCAGTCGAAACGGCGAATAACAGTCAACGGCAGTATCACTTCGCCGTATTCGTGCGGCTTATACACCCCGGTAAGCTTGTCCGCAATCGCCCAAATCAGATTTGCCTTTTCGTTTATATGTGAACTTAAACTCATACTTATTCTCCTATCCTGCTTCTATATACGTCAATTATATCACAAGAACTGTCCCGTAAAACGGACATTGTTCGTGGTATGATATAATCATCAATTATTTGTCCGGCATTAACTCAACAATATCATCAAGAGTACAGCCAAAGTATACACAAATCTTTTCCAGAGTTTCAAGTGTAACGGTTTCGTCCCGCCCGAGTTTTGCCATGGCATTCGTTGTAATACCTGCCGCTTTGCAGAGTTGTGTTTTGTTGATTTTCTTATCGATCATAAGTTTCCATAATTTATTATAAGAACGTGACAAAACGAATTCCTCCAAATAATTACATTTATCTACAGTACATTATAGCATATAAACTCGTACCAATCAAGAGAGAAAATTGAAATATTCGACCCTACAAGCGGTTCTGGTTCCTTGTTAATCAACATCGGTAAGAGTGCTTCAAAGTACATTGAGGGCGAAAACAAAGTTAAATACTACGCTCAGGAATTAAAGCAGAATACATATAACCTTACTCGTATGAACTTGGTAATGCGTGGTATTGAAGCAGATAACATAGTAACAAGAAACGGCGATACTTTGGAGGACGACTGGCCGTATTTCGATGAAAACGACCCGACAGGAACATACAATCCACTCTATGTTGACGCCGTAGTTTCCAATCCTCCATATTCACAGGCTTGGAATCCGGCAGATAAAGATACTGACCCTCGTTATGCCGGTTATGGTCTTGCACCAAAGGGTAAGGCAGACTATGCCTTTTTGCTTCACGACCTTTATCATATTAAGCCTGATGGCATTATGACTATTGTTCTTCCTCACGGTGTTTTGTTCCGTGGCGGCGAAGAAGGCGAAATTCGCAAGAACTTAATTGAAAAAAATAAGATTGATACAATCATAGGATTGCCTGCAAATATCTTTTACGGCACAGGTATTCCGACAATAATTATGGTGTTGAAGCAAAAGAGAACCAATACAGATGTTCTTATAGTAGATGCTTCAAAAGGATATATCAAAGAGGGCAAAAACAATAAGCTGAGAGCTTCAGATATTAAGAAGATTGTAGATGTTGTTACACGGAGAGAAAGCGTGGACAAGTATTCACGAGTTGTCAGCCGTGACGAAATCAGAGAGAACGATTATAACCTTAATATTCCGAGATATGTGGATTCCTCAGAGGCG